>Ga0228623_1000217_pt1 | contig 29601 bp, 49 predicted proteins | sample 28DmetaG_FD_182856 | JGI IMG/M metagenome (GOLD analysis project Ga0228623, IMG submission 182856) | Seawater microbial communities from Monterey Bay, California, United States - 28D | ecosystem: Environmental > Aquatic > Marine > Coastal | place: USA: California | collected 2016-10-04 | reverse complement strand
GAGCCTTCTTTTGTTGCCCAATTTCCGTTCCCAAATTTTAAAGTATTTGCCATATTTATTTTATTGAATATTGTTGTGCTTGTGCCATATCTGTAAAAGATGTCCAAGACGTTAGTTGTTCTAGTTCTATATCTGTTAATGCTGAATCGTAGTATTGTATTTGTTTAGTTTTTCCGTAGAAATTCTCTGAATTATTTGGAGCATTAAAACTTAATATTGTTGGTTGTACTTGTAAATCTCCTACTGTTGTATTAGTATCTATTTTAAATCCGTTTAACCAAAAATTATTATTATCAGTGTTATAAGATATTGCTATTTTATTGTTTAATGTTAAATTGTAAATATATTGCGAGTTCCAACTACCAGTTGAATTTCTTTTATACGCAAACAATTTAGATGTACTACTAAATCCTACCCCTATTCTATTTAACATATCATTCCCCATCTGGATACTATGATAAGATGTTGTTATATCTGTAAATCCTTTTATCTCTGCCATCAAAACTCCTTCTGAATCGTTAAACGTAGCTGCATCTCCAGAGCCATTAGCAGTTTCTGCATTACGAGTTACTGTGCTTCCGTTGGTAGGGATGTAGGATGTAGGATAGGAACCATCTTCAACTTGCGCTCCGTAAATCAATACATCAGCAGTATTTGATAATCCAGTAACATTAATCTCTCTTAAGCCAACAGATAATCCAGTAGTTGTAGCGGATATGGTTTTAAAAACATCAAATCTTTGCCATTCACTTGTTACTCTTATTTTTTTTAAGTTTGTACCACTTGCATCAGAAGAACCATAAAGAACTAAATCATATTCTTCGCTTGTGTTTGATTTCAAATATATATTTTTATTTGTTGTCAAACCAGAAGTTACAGTTAAAGAATCAAAAAGAATAGACATATTTCCAGACCCAGTTCCAGTACCTTTGTCAAACTGCAATCTTGAAGCGTTTAGTGTTCCATCTGGAGAAATAGCATAATTAGATGTTAGTATTGGAGCAACTCCAGTTCCAGCTCCATATTTAGACCAGTTTGAAACACTAAAATCTTCACTATAAGGTAATAAATTAGTTCTAGCTGGTTCTAAAATATGATGTGGACATCCTACAACTTTACCATCAATCATTGGATAGTTTAATCTTGATTGTCCGTTTGCAACTTCTTCTATTAGTCCTTGTGAGTTTATTCTTGTTGCTTTACCACTTCTGCTAAAGTCAAAATCTCCTACACCACTTGATGGTAGTACAGAAAACAACTTTGAGCCTTGTGCAGCTGGTATTAATGCTAATTTTGGTTTTGCCATTGTTTAATTATTTAAGTCTTGTATTCCTATTCTATGTATTGAATCTGCTAAACACTTAACTGCTTCAACTTCTTGTCTATCATTCATATTAAACTGACCTTGTATCATTTCAGTTGATGTTCCAATAGAAGATGCAGTATCTATTGTGTTACCCCACCAAGAACTATCGTATATTTCGTTTGCCATTATCTTTTTCTTTTTTTGTTAAGTATTTCTTTAACTTTACAATGTTATGTTTCTTTGGTTTATATCTACCCATTACAATACCCAATTACTTGAATTTACATCTTTGTCTGGATATACATCAGAATCTGTATTACTTGTATATTCTGGAAATAAAGTACTATTAAAACAAATGTAATCTACAAATCTTCTTGTATAATATTCTGCAAAATCTCTTTGTTTTTGTACTAAAAAATCAACTTCATCTTTTGTTGCACTTTCAGAATTTTCTGATGTGTGTTTAAATACACCACCATTCTTTACTTGATATGCTGCAAATGGTAAATAATCAACCATAGCATAATGAATCAACATAGGTTGTATGTAATCTGTAACTAAAGATAAATAATTACCAGTTAAACTATCTGCAATTATATCTGCTGATATTTTATCATACAACTTACTTCCTAAATAGTTTTGTATGTGTATCTCTTGTGCTATCTTAATAAATTGTATGAATTTATCTGTATCAACGTTACCATCAACAATACTATTCTTTACTAAATCTGTTCTACTTATGAATAATGCAGTTGCCATTTATTATCTCTTTTTATTTACAAATCCGTTATTTGGCATATCCGTTGGTCTTTTTGCAACTTCTTTAGCATTTACCTCTGGTTTAAAACCCTCTTTTTTAGCTTTATTTACACTTACTTCTGCATTTGGATTACCAACATCTGGTCTTGTTTTAGCAGTTTTTGCTTTGTAAGTCTTTCTCATCCAAAAATGATGACAATCTCCACCACCTTTATAAAGCCATATATCATAAGTATCAGCACCATTTAATCCCCAACCAGCATTAACTGCTCTTTGGCTCATTTGCTGAATATCTTCTTTTCTGTATATCTTTTTTGCTGCAACCATTTTTGAACAAAACTCTCTACTGTTATTACTTGTTCTTAAAGGTGCATATTGATATCTTACTTTGAATTGTACTCCTTCTTCATTTTCTCCATCTTGTTCACTTTTTGCATTTGGTCTAGCAGTTCCAGTTGTTGCTAAATTCCAAACTTTTGACAATACAGATAATTTAGGATTGTTTAATTTATTTAATTCTTCGTCTAATTCATCTTCTTGATCATAATCAACTTTTCTTTCATCAATCAATTCCCAATTTTCTAAATCTTCATCTTCTCCAAATTCTTCTAAATCAGAAAATACCTTTGACATCTTAACACCAGTTTCCTCTTCTCTTGTTTCTTCGTCTTTTACATTATCTAAATCCAAGAATTGTAATGGTTGTAACGTCTTAAAGTATAGGTTTAAGGCAATATTATTAAAAGAAAGTATTTTATCAAATGCATCAGTTAAAAGTTCTTGAAAAGGCACTATAACTGTGTTATGCATTAATATAGATGCAGTTTGTAACTCGTCTGCATTATTACCAAGTCCGCTTGAATCTTTTATACCTAATAACATAGGAGATACAATTCTGTGAGATACCATTATCTTCTTTTGTGATTCGTCACTTAAAAATTGGTATTGGTTATGTGCATCACTTAATTGTACTGGTGTAATATCAGCTTGTGATTCTTTGTCATCGTTAAAAGCAAGTATAAATTTACCAGCATTTGAACTACCTTGAAATTTAGCTTGTATCTTACTTTCTATTAATGATTGTTTTTCTTCGTCTGGTACTCCGTTGTTAAAGTTGATTAACATTGATGGAGCAAGACCATTCATTATATTGTTTAAATGATAGTTACTTATTTCTTCTTCTAACTCTGCATATTGTAAACCACCTTGATAATCTGGTGTACTATAATAATACATACCAGCAACATAAGGTTTAACATATAATATCTCAATTGGTTGAGGTGTACTTGAAACACCAAAAGCTGGTATTCTTAATGGTTTATCACTTGGCTTTATATTTGCCCAGTCTGGATGATAGTAATACGCTTGTACTTGTTTATCTCCTTCTCCACATTTCTCTGCTCTTAACGTTTCTATTGGCAAGTGTTCTACTTTAGCAATAGATTGTTTATCTTTTGAATAAATTACTTGTATTGCACATTGTCCAGTTAATTTTAAATCGTATGATAATTGTCTAACAACATCTTTTTTAAATAAAGATATCATTCTTGCATAACTTTCTGGTTTCTTTGCACTATCAGTTGCATCTAAACCTTTTCCATATATCATTTGAGATATACCATTTACACAAGCATTATTTGTAGCACTCCCGTTAAATCTGTCTATTAGAAACTGAAAGTAATTATTATCTGCTCCAAATTCAACCCATTCTTTTGATTTAGATTCTACAATTTGTGGAGATGTGTAAGTAGATAAATTTACAAAACTAACTTTAGAATTGTTTTTATTTTCCACTTTTGGCTTCCTGTATTTATTTATGTGTTTACTCATAATATTATAAAGTCATTGTTACCACTCTTTTGTTTGTACACATCTTTATTTACTGTATAGTGTTCGTTATTAGATTGGTTTGTTGATTGTGCAGTACAAAATATTTTATCTCTGTAAATAATATCTGCTTCTGTTACAGAACCTTGACCATTATATACTTTTAAATCATAAAACCTACCTTCAACCAATGTAAATACGTTTGTTAGTTCAACATAGTTTTTATTAATTATAGCAGATGGTAAAATTATTGTTTCATCATTTGAACTGTCATCTCTTAATTTTATTGTAACACTTGTTGAATATACTCTTGGTATAATCTTTATTGTTTGTGCGTTTGTTGTAGGTAACAAATGTTTCATATATATATAATACTAAAAGTTTGTATTTTTATTTATTACACATAAAAAAAAAGGTAATCAATTAAGACTACCTTTCTTTAAAAACAAATTATGAAAAAAACTATGCGTTAGGGTCTATTTGAGTAGAACTCTCGTGTCCAGTTATAACTGCACTATGAGTGAAAAATGCTGGGTCAGTTTCTTGAGCTTCTAACGTTAGAGTAAATCCGCTTAAATCTCCCATAGCAGCACCAGATACAATTGTGCCTCCAGTTACTTCTGTTCCGTGTTCTAAACCTACCATAAAGAAATTACCATTGTAATCTTCTATTGCAACGTGTGGACGTGCAGTAGCCAATATTTTTATTTGCTCTTGCGTAGCTTTATCTAAAACTGGTAAAGTTAAATTTAAAGTTTGTGTGTAAAATGTAGTTCCGTTTTCTCTTGAACTATTAATTGTGGTTTCTAGTGAAGAATTACCTTTGATGTCGAATCTGAAAAAGTCTGGTGTTCCAGCAATTGCAGCAATTTCTCCAGAATCTATTGTAGGTAAACCTAAAGTACCATAGTCTGCAAAATAAACTGCTTTTAAGCCACCAACACTACTTTTACAAGGTAAAGCTCTACCAGATGTAAGTAAACAAGCCATTGATTTTTATTTTTTTAAGTTATTAAAAAAGGGTAAGCAGATGAACTACCTACCCTCATTATTATTGTTTGTTATATAGATTATAGTCCTAATCCGTAAGATACGATATCTTCAACAACCGCATATTGTACAGCGGCGGTATATCTCATAATGAAACGTACATTTTGAGAACCATCTAAATCAGCCATATCTAATACTTTTACTTCATTGTGGTCTGATAATACTCCAGTACCGAAGAATAAGTTAGATTTTTGTGCAGCTATAGCGTTGTTGTCATCTAATCCGTTACATGCTACAACTTTAATACCATCAAAATATTGTACATCCATGTCTTGGTTATGTCCAGGTCCAGCAGTTTGGAATCCACCTAAAGCTCTTTTATAAGCTCTAAATATGTTTTGTGCAACATAAATATATAGATCTTCTTTTCCATATACGCTTGATGGAATAGCGTCTGCAATATCTCCTAGTTTCTCAACTACATTTGAAGCAGTTACAGCAGCTCCAGCAATTTTCTTTGCTCCAGTGTGTCCAGCATCAGCGTTTAATAAAGTTTTGAAACCGTCAAAAGTTCCATCACCAGCAGTTCCTCCCCAAATATCATTTTCGGTAGCTTGTGCAATTGATTCAGACATTAAACCAATAAAGTAATCAGAAAAAGTTTTTGGTAAATTATCATGAGCAGAATATCCCATTGATACTGCTTCCCAATCTGATTGAAAAGGAGTTTTACATAATTCTAAATTTACTGCCAATTCTTTTGGCTCAATAATCTTTTCTGTTAAAGCAACTACTCCAGCATCTGTAAAATCACAAGATGCATTTTTAATAGCACCAGAAAGATCTACTCTTTTTAATACTTCTTTAAACTTTATGTTTGGCTTAACTTCGATTAAGTTGTTAGCGATTGTATTACCAGATAAAAGTGCTGCTGATACATATTTTCCAGCAAATTCCCCAGCATACGTGGTTGTAATTGATAAACTCATTTTTTATTTGTTTATTTTGTTAAATATTCTACTTCTTAATGTGTTTTTATTCCCTTTTTGAGAATAAAGTGTTGTTTCTTTTTTGTCAGATACATTCTCTGGATTATGAGAAATACCTTCAACTTCTTCGGTAGATAACTCTACTTTTTCTTCTGATAATTCAACAACTACTTCTTCTGCAACAACTTCTGTTTTAGATAATTTTAGCTCGTTGATTTCAGTTCTTAGTTTTTCAATTTCAGAGAAAAACATTTCTTCTGATATTGATTTAACTATTTTCTTTGGAGATGCAGTTTCAGTAGATAACTCTTCTTCTTCAACTACTTCTTCTTTTGCTTCAGTTTCTTGAGTTTCTTCTTCTTTAGCTTCAACCTCTTTAATTTCAGCAATGATTCCTTCTTCAGAAACTATAATCATTTTACCATCTTCAGTTTCGTATTCTCCAACAGGCATAGCAACTCTTTCATCGTCTGCAACGACAAATACTTCTGCTCCAGCTTCGAATTTTTCAGCTTCTAAGATAGCACCATTCTCAAGTTTCATTTGTTCTAGCTTTACTTCAATACCAAGTACAGCTCTAACCTTGTTAAGTGTGTCTTTTGTGTTCATATTTATATAATAAAAATTAAGATTAATTTTACATTTTCAAATTTTACTCTTCTTCTTCTGATGCACTTATTCTTCCTATACCTTGTTTCCAATACTCTGGTGTCTTGCAATTTTTATCATTTTTATTTTTGCAATCTATCGAATAAGTATTTTTACATTTACAATATACTGCTCTCATTATGATAATAGTTTTTTAAGTTCTTCTAGCTTTTCTAATTGATCAAGTTTTCTTGATGCCCAATTAACACCGGCAGTACCACCCCAAGCATCCCACATAAGTCCACCACATCCTTCTGAATAAGGTACGTCTTTATGTTGTTGATGTCTTTTAAATGATGCCATTCTAGCAATTGTATCTCTTGTTATTGGTTGTCTTTTTGCTAATTGATTTGCTCTACGTTTTCCAGTTGCTTCTCCACAACTTCCCCATCCATTCTTTTCTACCCAAGCTAATGCTCTCTTTGCATTGTTTGTTGCTCCTTGTGGATAGTCTGTATATGATGCTAATTCTTCTTTTAGTTCTTCGTTTGGTCTTTCCATCTTGTCAGCAAAATAACCTTCTATTGAAAAACCTTTTACTTTACCAGTCTTTACATAGTCATTCCAAACTTCATCGTTGTTTACTTTAACAGAACCCATCCAAGTGCCTACAGGGACATCTAAATTATATAATGCTGTTTTATCTTTTTGCTTATCTTCAACTATCCAAGATTCAACTAGAGTTAATCCTTGCAATTCTGAATCATGTTCTAATGTAGAATTAGATTGATTGCCATTCATCAAATACATTTGAGATGCTTTCTCAACAGTCTTTTCAGAAAAGAAAATATAGTACTCATCTTCTCCAGACTTTCTATAAATAGGTTTCTTTGGTATAAGTAAAGCACCCATTAACAAACGTTTCTCTTTGTCTATTTCAGCAAGTTTAATTTCTTGTTTATTAAGTGCAACAAAATCAGATTCAATTGCTGGATTCTCAACAACAGAAATAGCTTCTACTCCTATTGCTTCGTCATCATCTAAAATAAGTTCTATTATTTTCATAATTATATAATATTTTTTTAGTGTTATTTTATATTTTTAACCTCCTATACTTGCATCTTCAATTATATTTCTATCTAATTCTTGTGCAGTTGATACTTCACTTGAAACTACAAATGCTTGTATTGGTTGTTGTGATTGACCGCCAATAGCTGATGCTAATTGATTTGTACCACTTTGACCAACTATGTTAAATGCTGGAGGAATACTAGCTGATGTTGTTGGGGGAGCAGCAATCTTTGGTGTTGGATTTGGAATTGTAGCACCGCCTTTAGCACTTCTTACTGCTGACCTTATAGCTGAAAAAATTCCAACTGCTTGGGCAGCATAACCAATCAACATAGGAATATTTTTTGGAAATCCAATTTTTGCAGTTTGCGCAGTTCCTTCTGCCATAGCAACTGCTGACCTTGCTGCTGCTTGTGTTGAAAATGTAATTGTTTTACTTATTTCTAATATTAATTCTTTTGCATTTAAAAGTTGTTTTGCTACTAAAGCTGCTTTACCAACCGCAGTTTCTGCTCCAGCAATTGTAACTAAATTACTTAAAGTTTCTTGTCTTTGTTGTCGTTTTCTTTCTTCAATTTCATTTTCTTTATCTGCTATTTCTTTTTTCTTCTCTAAATCTTCTTGTGCAAAAACATCATTTACTTCTTTTAACTGTGCATTATAATCTTTTTGTAAAGCAAGTAATCTTTCTTTCTTTTCTACATCATCAGTAATTTCTTTTTCTATTAAAAGTTTGTTTGCTTCATATTGTTGTTCTAATTCTAATCTTTCTTTATCTCTTTCAGATTTACCAAAAAGAGCAATCTCATTCATTATTTCTTTTTGTTCTCTTAATAAAGAATTTGTATTTGTTTGTTGCTCACTTCTAAAACCAGTTATTTGTGCTTCAATACCAGCTCTTTCGTTAAGTGCTTCTTGATATGCTTTTTGTAATTGTACGTTCTCTTTATTTTTATCTAATTCTGCTTTAGCAGATGCGACTGCGATATCAGCATTTTTAAGCATTGCTTCTTCTTGCTTGTCTAGTATTTTAGCAAGCTCATCATTTGCTTTTATTCTATCTTCAATACTTTTACTTTCATCATCTCTTATCTGTCTTTGTTGTTCCGCTTGTCTGTCATACTTTTCAATTAAACCTTGATTTTTTACCGCCGCTAATTCAGCAGACTTTGCTAATTCTACATTCCCTTTTGCGGCTTTAACAGTTTCACTTGCATAATTTGAAATAGCATCTGCACTACTATTAACAATATCAACACTTTTATCAAAGGTATCATTAACACCAGTTAAAACATCTAATGATTCTTTACCAGCACTTTTTACATCTTCTAATGCACCAGAAAAATCTCCACTAAATACTTTCTTTACCGCACTTGCTAAAAAACCAAGAGTATCTAAAAAACTTTCAAAACGTTCTACAATGTTTGCTTTTATACTTGCTCCTAATTCTTTAACACTTTCTAATGGGTCATCAAATATAGCTTTAAAAAATTCTGTTACCTTTGTTCCGTTGTCTATAACAAATCCAACAAAATCATTAAAAGCAATACTAACAACTTCAAATGATGTATTGAAGAAATCAGCAGCTTTTTGATTCTGCATAAATATATCTTTTAGTGTAGCAAAAGCAGCAATTGCTAATCCAATACCAGCAGCCTTTAAAGCATTACCAATACCTCTTATACCTTTTGCAGCTTGTCCAGAAGATGTTTCAACATTCTTTAAAGATTTAGCAGTATCTTGATTTGAACTTACTACCTCTTTGTTTAAATCTTGAACACTCTTTGCAACATCATCAATACCTTTTAAAGCCTTGTCAGTTTTTGCTTCTAACTCTACTATTATTTTTTCCATTTTATTTCTTGTTTTTGTCTTTTAAATACTTCTTTAAAACTATCTGGAAACTTATTTTTTCCTTTTGCTAATTGTACAATACCTGCATTGCAATCTGTATCTTTCAACAATTCTAATATTTCTTTTATCATAATTTTAAGGTGTTGGTCCGCTTAAAGTAGTTACTACTAATGCACCAGATGGTGTTGATTCATTTAATAAAATATCATAAGCAACTACTGTTATTGAATATGATGTTGCTGGACTTAAACCAGTAATGTCATCTGAATAAGTTGTTTGTAAAGGTTGTGCCATTGACCCACCAACTGCTACACCATTTGCGTAAACAACATAATAAGACATTGTAATATTATCTGGAGATGTGCTTGGATTCCAAGTAACAGTAAATGATGTACTTGTTATATTTGATGCAACCAATCCAGTAACTTGTGTTGGATTATTACCACTTGATGTTAATATTGATGTAACGTCATTTAATAATTCAAAGTCTGATTTACCAGTTTTTAAATTAGTTTTTAATGAGTTTATTCTATAAGCATTATTACCAAATTTTACTAAATCATTCAGCTTTAAATTATAATAAAGACCAAATGGTAAATAAGCACTTACTTTTGTTATTCTTCTTCTTGCATTAAAAACATCTTGAATATAAGTCTTATAATTAGTTTCAAATAAACTATCTGTAAAAGCTAAAGGGTCTACCGCTGGTTGATTTGCTTGATACTCGTTTATCTCATTACCAAAATGTATATTAGATTTACTTGCAGTTGATGTTAAAGCAAGAGCATTTGATGGGATATAGTATTCGTTAATATCTTCAGGATTTTGACCATTATTTGTTTCTGTATCTCTTATTCTTATACTTGTTTCGTTTGATAGTCTTATAGGGTAAAATAATAAAGGAGAGCCAAAATAAGGCTCTTGGTTGTCATCTACAAAATAACCCCATTGAACATCTGTTGCACTACCACCATCTACATCATAAAGCCTTTCATATTGCAAATGCTCAAAAGGTAATTCTAGTTTATAAGATTTACTTGGTGCATCAAATATATCTGAATTTAAGCTATAAGATAAAGACCCCCATTTTTGATTGTTTAACTGCTCAAATTGTTTAGCTAAAAAAGTTCCTAAACCTTTGTATGTAAAATCAATGTGTTTAAAAGGTAATGCTACATCAACAGTTGAATTTTCTGTATCTATGTATTTAGTTATATCAATTGGTGTTGTTGAACCAGATGCATAATAACTATCTAAAGTCTTTACAACAATAACTCCATCATTGTCTACATAAGCAGTTAAATTAAACATTTTAAAAAGACCAGTTAAAAAATCTATAATAGTCATTTTAGGCATCTGCTCTTGAATATTAAATTCAGTAAATGCAGTTGTAGCAAATGGAAATGCATTTGAATAAACCATTTGTCCATTTTGTCCAAAACCTAAACCTCCTAGTGTCCAAGATACAGTCCATTGAATACTACCAGCTGCAAAAGTCATATTTGTTGATGATGCAATTTGTACTGTGTATGTACTATTATTAAAAGGTACTATTATTAATTGTTTTGCTCCAGTACCAGTTGTTTCTCCTACTATTGTTGAGCCATCTCTTATAACTCTAATTGTATATGCATCTGTTGTATTTGGAGGTGTTACATTTAAATTTAAAAAAGATATACTATAAGGAGATTGAGCTGTTAATGCTAAAACACCATTTAAAACATTTGATGTTGATGGCTGACAATTAGTAGTTGGTACACAAACTGTTGTTCCTAATTCTGTTACTTGTGTAAAGTTTTGTATTACTTGTGCTGGTGCATCTACGTGTCCTTTCTTTCTATGCAACCACAAAAACAAATTATCAAATTCGTCATTTGTAGCATCATTAAAAAAGTCATCAGAAAAAGTTAATGTTTGACCACCAAGAAAAGACTCTGATTGTATAGCATCAATTATAGCTTGTACTTTTATAGCATACTTAAACTGATTCCATTCAACACCATTTTGATTGTGTGTACCAGTTCCGTGATGTGATATGTTGTTAATAGTAGCTTCTGGGTCAAATGCAGTATGACTAGAACTATCGTAAATTAATCTGTTTGTATGTGTGATTAAAGGTACTATAATATTACCATTTTCTGCAGCAACTTGCATTGCACTTGTAACATTACTAAAATTATAAATTTGATTATAGTCATTTAATTTTTGTAAAGATGATAACTGGCTATCAGCAAGAACATCTTTTAGATTTATAGTGTTTCCAAAAAAAGTAATATTGTATGTATGAGGTACGTTATTCTTTAACTTAACACCATTTAGTTTTATCAATCCCTCTTTAAAAGAAAGATTGTTTAATTCTAATGTTGATTGTTTTTTAATTCTTGCATCGTAACCTTCTGCAATACTAAAATTATAATAGTGTTTAAATATTTTATTATTTGTTTTTGATGCTGGTATTGCAAACGTTCTTGTAAATTCAGTAAATATTTTACTAATGTCTTTTACGTTTTGAATAGATTGCGTTAATACAACACTTTCATCTTCAAATAAATCTACTCTTTGACCTTCTATGTATAGTTGTATTTTTTGCATTTATCTTATGTCATTTAAAACACTGTAAGAATTTTCAAACTCAATTGTGTATTCAACTAATTTATCATTTAAGCTAGTCTTATATGTAATATCACTTGTCTTTATATTTATTGGTAGTACTTGTTCGTCTGTATTTGTTAAGTTTGTTATCCATATTTTTTCAGATAACATTAATTGTTTAAATACCTCATTGTAAGATTCACTTAAAAAGCCACTACTTAACGTCATTGATTCGTTTGCAGTAATGTTAAAATCTCTTTTTGTGTGTACACTTGTATCGTATTGATTAGTATAAGTTAAAGTATTTGCTTTATAACTTTCTCTTTTAGTAGTCATTTGCTCGACTTTCTTTTTAAAGAAATAGATGTCTTGCAATACACCAAACTTGTTTATAAATGTTATTTTCTTTGGCTCGTATTTACATTCCTCAATAGTTTTTACTTTTATAATATCAAGTGTGCCATCAGTATTTCCAATATGTATAGCATCTACTTTACCAATACTTAAAGTATCTAAATATTGTGATATACATTTATTATCTTCAAATACACCAAGATAATTACTAGCTACTCTTGACTTAAACGAATCTCGTTCGCTCTTTCCGTTTATACTAATATGTGCTACTTGGTCTGTGGTATTTAAAGAATTATCTGTATTAACATAACTACCAACAACTTCTCCATCTCTTAAAAAAGCAATACTGATATCTGTTCCAATATAAACTGGTATTCTGTAAACATTATCATCTAATGCAAACACTTCTCTGTTTGTCATTAAAAGATTCTTTCCAGTATAAGAATAGTAACTACCTTCTTCAAAATAAGAATAACCATCTAATGCTAAATCAATTGATGTTGCTTGTTGTAATTGACCTCCGTTTGAATCAAAAGATGTCTTTATAATCCGCACCCACTTACAAGTGTAATATTCATCAGCAGCAAAATAAAAACCAAAAAAAGGTACATCTAAATAATCTCTAATGAGTTCAGATATTTCAAAATTTATTCCAGTAGCATTTGGTAATATTTGTTTTCTTAAAGAATATTGAGGTGTGCCAGTATAAGCAGTATCTCTATCTCCAGTATATATTTCAATATCTAAAGTAGCATAAGCTATATTCGCTATTGCAGTTCTTACAAAGTAAGGACTTCTTGTATTAATTATTGCCATTTGTTGTAAATTTTAGTAGTTCTTCAACATCTAATTGATATGCTTTTATTATGTCTTTGTCTAAATTAGTAAATGCTTTTTGAAATGGCTTTGTAAAAAACAAACTTGGTTTAATACCATTGTTATAAATACTTCTTGCTATCATAAATTGTAAAGACTTTCTTGATATGAATTTACCATCTTTACCTCTTACACCTTTTAAACCTTTTCTTACAATCCACTTATCCATTTTACTTGGAGGTGGCATTTTGTTTGTATAGCTATAAGGTGTGTTATATTTCTTTTTTATACCACTTACACCCTTGTCTTGGAATACACCATAATCTTCCATTAAGAAACTTAAAGAAAAACTATTTGGACTTACGTTTATATCGTAGTCTAAACTGTTATAAAGTGCTTTAGAGCTATTCTTTTTACCTTTTGTTAAGTTTGCCTTTGATTGTGTTATAACATACTTTGCAAATCTATTCAGCTCTTGTTGTACATTCTTTAACATATATTAATATCGTTATTTACAAGAACATCAAATGTCATTGCCCATCCAGCTAATTCATTTTCAAACCTATCATAAAAAGGCTCTAAATTTGGTGTGCCATCTAACTGATATAAATCTTGGTGTAATGTGCCTCCTCTTAATATTTGTGCTAATTTATTAAGTACTGCTAATTGAGTATTTAATATGTCTTGCTCATTATCATTACCTCTAAAAATATCTACTGTTGCTTCTTTCGAAACATCAACAATATCCATAGACAAAACAGATAAACTGAAACGTAATACATTATCTTCGTTATTTACATTATTTACTATTATGTGTGATAAAGGAAACATTGTTTGTTTACTTAAATCAATCTTTGTTATATCTCCAGTTGTTACATTATTAACGTTTACATCTGATAATAATTGATTCTTTATTGTTTCCGTTACTTGATAAAAACCCTTCATTAGAATTTACTTTTTATTTGTTTTGCTTCCAGCTCTGCTTTCTCTTTCATAAATGATAACATTGTAAAGCATTGATGAATATTTAATTTAGTGATATCTTCAAATCTTGTAATATCTCCGTTAGCGAGACCATAAATTGACTGATACCATCCCCATTTGTTTGCGAAATTAGCTGATCTTGATAAGCCTCCATCTCCACTTGATTGCTGGAAGAGAGTATCGTATGCTTCGACAGTTCCATTCCTAAATTGTAAAAAAAAAACAAAGAACCAATTGCTGCATCTAAAGGCATATCTTTCATCTTCTCTGGATTCTCTACATTGTAATCAACTATATTATATTTACCAGATTTCTTTATTTTTATTTTTCTGTATAATACATTCATTGCAATGTGCATATTATTCCAATCACTTGCACTACCATCTAAATCTACATATTCTCCTAAACTCATTTCGTCTAAGTCTGGTATAAATCCATACTGAACACCATTCATTGTAAACTGTTCTACTCTTTTTGGTGTTTGACTTAACAATTCATTAAGTATATCTATAATAGCAATAACACTACTCATCTTTAATTTGTAGCTATCACTTAAAGGTATTCCACAAAATATTTCTATCATTTTAGCATTTAAGAAATTACCTTCTGGATTATCTTCTGCTATCTTTAAGAACTTTTGATATTGTCCTAATGTAACTTCACTTAATGATGTTGGTACGTTTATTTCAATCTTCATATATATATAATACTATTATATTAATGTCTTATAAAAAAGCCTATACATTTTTCATATAGACTTGTAAGTAATAAAAACTGGTTTGGTGTTTTTGGTTTCAATATTCTTATTTGCTTATTTGTTTTGTGATGTATAAAGCATTGAATAGTAGAGATCATTTCCTCGTTACTCATTATCTTATATTGTATTTACCTTTGTTTGGACTACTTAACTGTGATGTAATGGCATAACGTGCTGCATCAATACAATGATTAAAAGCATCAATTGGTTTATTAATTGTGTTACCTTCTCTATCTTTCATCCAACTATAACTCTGTAATTCTTTAATTAGGTTTTTACTTGTTGAGGTTACATAGATATCATTTTGATTTATTAAGTTGATACCATATACAATTGAATCTTTACCTTTTTTAACTGGCATTACTTTATGTCTGTATGTTCTTAATTCTGCAATTGATTTTGGTTCTGCTGAATCTGCATATATTATATCATTTATATTAAGTTGTTTAAGTATGTTTGATATATCTACGTTTAGTAATTTAGTTTGATGTATAACCTCATCTAAAATATAAGTATTATTGTATTTGTATAAACCAATTAATGTTGTTGGGTCATTTGTATAACCAAAGTCCATTCCGTAACATAATAACCTTGCTTCTGTTGGTAGTTGTTTAATCTCTTTCCAGTCTGGAATACATACACCATCTAAACTTCCTATTTGTCCAAGACCATATACTTTCCACCAGTTGCTCCAATAAGTACTTGTCTTTGCTTTATCTCTCGCAGCTTCTATATCTTTTACAATAGTTTCTGGTAATGCTTCATTGTCTTTATATGTTAGTGTAATAAAGTCTGCATCATCGTTGCCCACAACTTCTTTATGTGCCCAAAAGTTTGCAGTTGGATTAAAGTCAATCCATATATCTCCAGATGTTCTTATGCTTAATTGTGTGTATGCTTCAAAAGGTACATTGTTTGCTTCATTTATATACAATACACTTCTTCTTGCACCTCTTAATTTATCTGGTTGTTCAACGCTAAAAAATTCTATATAACTACCATTTGTAAATGTGTACTTTAAAGATGATCTGTTCCATTGATTATCTCTAAATCTATTTGTTACCATCATTATTTTTAAGAAATCTTTCATAGCACCTCTACGTAAATGAGGTATAGATTCAGATACTACACTTGTTTCAAGACCTGGTGTTCTTATGCATCTATCGATAAGTATTGGTATAATACCAAATGTCTTACCAGCTGATGTACCACCTTGAATTACTTTTTTACGCTTTTTAAGCGCGTGTAGCTTCTTTATAGCAGTAGTTGTTTGAAACATTAAAGATCAAATAAAGGTTGCTCAGATGTTATAGAAATGTCCTTAGTTTCTTTTGGTTTACCATACATGTAGTTCATGTATAATTGTATTGCTTTAAAATCACCTTCATCAATCATTCCTTTTAATTTTATGATAGCTTCATCTTTGTCAATATGTTTATTAAGCATTTCAACTAATTTCATTTCTTCTGACTTAGATTTTCTACCTGCTCCTTCTCTTTTTCCTCCTCTTTTATTTTCTGACATTTGAAATAATTTGATTATTCATATAATTATATAATAAAAAAAACCTAACATTTTACTGCTAGGCTTTAAATTTATTTATTGATTAGTTTTATAATAACTTTTCGTCAAGTTGTTGAATCCAGTTTCTTAACATTTTCTTATTACAAGTACAAGGTTCACTATATTTATGATTAAAATACTTTGAATGTAGTTTACACATTATTTTAAAATCTTCATTTGACATCGTTGATGTTGTTCTTTGTTTTACACCTTGCCAAATAATTTTATCTTCTACCATAGTTGAATATCATTTAATTGTTCTTGTCTTTCTTTACATTTACAATTTGGATATAATTTTTTCCATATCCATTTGATACCAGTATAATATGTAATGCGCTCTATAAAGTCTCCTAGTTTCATTCTTTTAATTTTTCTTTTAATTTGTGTTTTACTTTTCTATATGTGTTATATAAAGAATGGTATGTAATATTTGTTTTGTTTGATAGTTCAGTTATTGAATCTCCACTTTGTATAAGGTTATATACTTTTTTATCATACCAATGTAGTTTTTTAATTTCTTGTTCAATTAAGTCATTTGCTGATTCAAAGTCTATATATTCTCCACTACTTAGATCTACAACTAAGTCAATTGGTATTTTGTTTTCTTTTTTTTGTTTATTCTTTAATTGTAAAAAAGAAGTTCTTAATGTTCTATAAATATAATAGTAGTTTACTTCGTCGCCGTAAGATATATCTAATCCTTTTTTAAGCATAGTACCTATAATAAGATACATTTGAGAGACAATATCTTCTGCCTCTTCTCTATTGCATCCAAATTTTAATGTTGTATTTATCCACTTATTATGGGACTCAAATACTTTTTCTAACATGTATTACTGTTTTTCTAAAAATAAAAAATATATTTAAATATAAAAAATAAAAGATATTAACACTAAGAAAAGTGTATAGCTACTGCTTCAACATCTAATTATTATTTTGTTAATACTATTTTATATATTAATCATATAGAAAAATAATTGTTTACTAAATAAAAATATAATTATATAATAATTCTAGAATGACAATTTAAAAGATTTATATAGTTAGTTTTGTAATTTATAATGATTTTAAATAACTACCAATGCATTCCTTCCATTGATGTACTGCTTTCTATTATTTCACACTTATCTCTTGACTTCCATTCCCAAGATTTTATTCGCATATTTACCATTTCGTATATTTCATCTCTTCTTTTATCAGGCACAGTGTCTATTAATAACTCTAGTGCATCCTTTTTTTTGTTTAATATAACTTGTTTAATTGATTTAGTTCTGTTCTTTAAACGTTCTAGTTTAGCCCGTTCTTTCTTTATTGTTTCTTCTTTTTTATCATTAAAATAAATATCATATACATTCCTAAATCTTGTAAAATTATCATAATATAAATCTATCTTTTTTAAAGCATGAAAAATACTTGACCTGTTTCTTGATATTCCTTTTTCTGCAAACCAGTCTGATATCATTCTATCATTCATACCATTTAGTTCATTTAATATTTTATATAGTAATGCTCTAAAGTATGCTTTATCATTTGATCTAGATTTGTCAAGTATATCTAATTTTGTTATTTCACAAAAATCATTTGCTAATTCATCTGCTGCTATTCTATTATAATTATATCTCATCTTTAGCTACTCCATTAAAAGTTAATATTTTATCTGATGTTTTTGTTAGTGTTTCTTTGTCTAACGTGTATGCTTTACATATTTCCTGTATTTTACAGAAATCATTAAAGTCAAATTCATTTAACACCCATTTAACAAACTCTAATTTGTTTGCAATAAGTTTATCTCCTAAACCTTTATCATCTACATCTTCAATCTTATTATAATATTCAGATTCTATATGCATTAGTTCTTTTATAGTTCTATTTATATTATTCTTTAGTCTATGTCTAAATAAACCAGTATGCATTGCTTCTTCTAAAAAATGTTGGTTTACAAATGATGTTATTATTGCGCCACTAATCTTTTCTAAATTCTTTTGTGTTAACTCCATGTTTGGTAATTGTAGTTTTGTTCGTTGTAGTATTGTTTTGTTTCTTCTATCTTGTCTGCTAATAGTTGTTCAAGATAGTTATAGATGAAATCTATCTCATCATTTGATGCTTTGTATATTTCTTCTCCTTGATAGAAATTAGTTTCTAATATCTCATTCTTTAAACTTACTTCTATTAAGTATTGTTCAGTATCTGAAATTAAAGTTACTTCATTTGGTAATGAGTTTATACAAAAATCTCTATTGTGGTACTCTGGCTCAATTGTTTTTATTAGTTTAATTAATTCCATCATTTAGTTTTTTATACACTTCTGTTTGTGAGTTGTTTTTCTCAATCATTATTTGTACTTCTAAAATTTCTATTTTATTTTCAAGCCACCAATTATCACTATTTTTAGCATAGATTTTAATTAATTCTAATGTTTCTAAAGTTTCTAGTGTTAAGTTGTTTTGTTTTTCCATTTGTTTTGTTTTTAACTGTTAAATAATATTAATATCATTGATATAAACCATAAGCACATATAAGCAACTATCATAATCATAAGTAGTACAAATACGAACTCTCCGAATCTTGTAAGCATCTTCTTCATAATTATACGTTAAAGATTAAACCTAATAACATTCTTGCTATAAAGTAGCTTGGTGCTAAAATCAATACTAAAGTTTGTAATTTTTTCATCTTGTTTTGTTTTTTAAAATATTTAAATTGTTAATTATTATTCTTCCCAATATGCAGTATAGTAAGCATATTCTTGTGCTTCTCCTTCAGTCAATTCATAAATACTTTCATCTTCTACATCTTCTTTGTTTTCTAAATTTTCTAAAGCCATTATGCAATGCTCTAATTTTTCTATATCATCACAAAATACTTGACCATCTTGAAACTTAATATTTCCTAAAGTTGTTTTTAATCTTTCTTTAACTGCTTTAATTGAATCTTCAATTAATAAATTTGAATGTATTAATCCCATTTTATTGTTGTTTTAATTAATAATAATCAAATATAAAATAAATTATTTAATTAACAACTATGTTAATACTTTTTTAACATTTAACAAAATACAATTATAATTCTTTGTATTTGTTTTTTAATGACATATAATGATAATCTGATTTGCTTAACTTTAAATCTATTAAGTCGTCCATTGCTTCTTGCCTTCTAATGCAAGCTGGTAATTTGTCAATTAGTTGTTGTAGTTTCTGTATTAATTTTTTTTTGTACATAATGTTTTTTTTAGTTTTTCAATATATAATGTTGCATCCATTAATTCTTCTTGTAGGTGTTGTAGCCACTCTAAGGTACTTAAATCATTTCTATCCATAGTATTATTGTATTTATTAATACCTATCCTAGAACGTTCTCTATATGAACTTACAACTGATTTAACAATACTATCTTGTTCTTCTTGCATCTCTGCCCATTTTTCTCTTGTATTCATTATTTCTCGTATATTTTAGTTACTATTATTTGAAAGATACCAATGTATAATACTATATCTTCTTCATACATTTCAATATCATTAAAAGTATAATGCCTTATTCCAAATAATAATCCTTTAAAAAAACCTACTTTAAGCTCGTATCTTACTAAGTTCATTTATTTTTCTTTTTATCATGTTTGTAGATTTTTGTGTACAAATCCCAAATAGCTTGAAAAGATTCTTGATTATTAAATTCCTTTCCATTATCGTAGTATTTACCTTTACCAGCAAACTCATACCATACTTTAAATTTATTGTAGTAAACTACTGGATAAATAATAAAACCTTTTTTAAAACAGTATGCTTGTGCTTTATAGTTTAAATTCTTTAAAGATACAGTCTTTTTTATTTTAGGCATTAAGATCTAAGTCTTCGTATATTTTTATTAATTCTAATGCTTTTTCTACTCCATTTGATTGACAATACTTTCCTTCTTTTATTAATTGATTTTTGTATTGTATTATATCTTCTTTATCTTTATTGTTTAAAAAACTATCTAAACAACTTTTATAAGCAACTCGTTCTAATAATTTACATTGTTCTTTTTCACTCATAAACCTAAATCGTAGAATTCTTTATTTTCTAAATACGTTTTATAATTTTCAGTAGCTACATTTAATTTTTCATATCCACTTTGTATAAAATCATTAGTAAATTCAAAAAACTTAACTTCTTGTGTTTTTTTGTCAATAACAACATATTTAAATTCAAAAGCATTAAACAGTTCTAAATACAGTGCTGCTTGTAAATCATAATTCCAATGTAAAGCTGATTCATCAAATCTACTAATATCACTTGTTGTTTTTAAATCTATAACTATTCCAGGTAAACATATATCTGCTTTACCTCTAAAAGGTAAATTATTATAATATCCAATTTCAGGTTTTTCAAAGTGAGCAAATCTAACAATCTCTCTAAACTCATCATTTTCTAAAACAGAATCAGCAATACTTTTACATCTATTTAACTCAGACCTAGTATAAACTGTTTGTGGTATTTGTTCTTGAATAGCTAACTTATAAGACTTACTGCCTTTTGTTGAATCAATTATAGTTAATTCGTCTATTCTATGTGGTTCTAAAGAAAGTAAATGTATCAATCTACCATCTCTTAATGCTTGACCTTCTTTTCCGTTATCATCTTTATTAAGCATTTCAACGTAAGATTCAGGACCTTCTATTAAACTTTTACAAGAAGAACTAGATAAAGCGTTTTTACCAAGATAACCATAGTAAAAATCATCATCCATCATTTTTTTTAGTATATCTTCTTTTTTAAATATCTCATCATTAAGTAGTTTTATTTCTTCCATTAGTTGTTTTTTACAAATGTTCCGTTAATCATTTTACCTTGTCTTGATTTAATTACATCATAAGCTGACTTAATACAATCCTCTATGTTATGCCCTCTTAACTTTGCTAAGTTAGTTAATACAACAACCATATCCCCAATAGCATCTATAACCTCAGGCTCATCATTTTTCAATATAGCTTGAGCTAATTCACCTGCTTCTTCCATAAGTTTTACATATTGAGTTCTAGCATCTCCTGATTTATATATACCTTTATCTTCTGCCCATTCTCTAATTAAATCAAATATATTTGAATCTTCTAGTATATTATTTTCTATTAAAAAATCATAAGCGTTTATTAATGATTGATTGTATATAAACATTTCATTGTTAAATTGAGATTTTTTTAAATTTTTTAAAATCCAATCAGCTAAATCTTCACATATTATTATATCTTTACCATTTAAATCATTTATAACACCTAAGCTTAATAAAAATTCTTTATTAATACTATTTTTTTCTACTTTAAATGTTACAGTGTGGTTTGTTTTTTTAATCATTTTTTTATTTTTAAAGCTTGTTAATTGTTCGTATGTGTTTGTATCTACTTTATAATTTAATAATTCTTGATAATATCTTTCAGCATTAGAAGCTTTTTTTATATCTTTACTTTTAAATAAAATAGAATAATCTTTATAGCCTTGCTCTTTTTCAACTCTTTTTTTAATATCTTTAGTACATCCTACTTTTATCCCTTTAATATAGTATACGTAATACATTTTTCTTTATTTAATTTTATCGTTATACAAATGTAAATTATGCGCGTGGTGGTAATAAGTACCAACCTTGTAACCAGTCATAGATGATACTAAACTTTGTAAAGATGAAAAACAATATTGATCTATACAGAAACCATACCATAGATCATTAGATCGCATATAAACAGACATATTTAACTTATTATCTATAACTGTAAATTGAATAGCATAAGTACAAGGAGTATCTTTGCTATATCTACCGTGTTCTTTTGCATCATATATACTTATAGCAGCGTGTCTCGTATCTGGATTATTTCTCAGTTTATCAACAACATAACCTAGCTGGTTATTTCTTTGCCATTGATAACCGTAATTAGAATTAACCTGACCATATTCATCAGCCATACGTTCCCATATTGGTGGTACTTTACCATATAGTTCAGCTAGCTTATCAACACTAGGGTCACCGGATAAGTACCACTTCCATTCAGCTTCTGCATAAGTTAAATTAAACTTGCGTTCTTTGTTTGTTATATTATTATCTAATGGGTCTCTTAAAATAAAGCCGACATTAAACAATGCTTTAGTATTATCAAAATCAATACCATCAAGTATAATTTTTTCGTATAAGTACTCGTAAGCTTCATTTGCATTTTTAAATTCCATTCTCGTATTCTTTTAAATAAAACTCTAATGTTTCAGATTTTATATCTATTTTACTATTATCTTTTAACAAATATATATTAATTTCTCTAAACTCTTTATATAAATTAATAACTTGTTTACTTGGTACTGTGTTTTTATATCTTTTACCTCCGTTTCTAAAAAAATAAGGGAAACCAAAATTAGCTTTACGGCTAAACTTATAGTAATTATCAATATTTATTACTTTATCAAATTGTTCTTTAGATAAATCTATGATCTCACTTGTTAATTTATTTTGTACAAACCAATGAGAAGTAAAAAATTTAAAACCTTTTATATTTATAGGTATTTTATGTATACACCTTAATTCGTAATCAGAGCCATAACCTCCTAAATAATAAAACATAAATTGACTTATAGGAAAGCAATGTCCATAAGGAAATCTAATATCATAGAATTCTTTAAGTTTAGCTATATTATCTGCGTGAGCAGTACCTGTTTTAACATTCTTATGTTTCTTAAACAAATGTTGATTATCGTAAAAGAAGCTACTAAATAAATCGTATTTCATATTGTTTTTGTTTTTAATATATTCCATACTTATTAAAGTCTTTTAAATCATTCCATTCTCTTTTAGAGTCTATACTACTTTTATCTATATTAGGAAGCTTAGCATTACCAGCTACACTAAAAAACCAATCACCTTTTTTACCATATCTATTAATATAATCCCAACCTTTAGAATCATAAGAATCTTCACAATTAAATTCTGTAGGTATTAAATCGGATTTACTATTAAAAACTTTATGGTACGAGTAAAAATCAGCAATACCTAATTCACCTTGTTGTATATTTCTAGCAACAGCAACAGCTTTAAAATTAGTACCAGGTAAAGCAATTTGCATTGTTCTACTTAAAACACCTGTAGATATAACACTCCAAATTGTTTCAGGCTTTTGTTTATCTTTAAAATAATCATAAATACTTCTTACACCTCCAGCTATTACTAAAGGATGGTTTAAACCTAAAGGAATAAAGTAAGCTCCAGTTACTATAGAATATTTTTTAGCTAAAGAATTAGCATTTGGCATAGCAGCTATTCTAGCAAATAAAGGCTTAGCTCCTAACTCAATACATAAAGCTTGATGATCACTAACTTCTTTAGATGATGGCATAACTAAAGTAAGATCTAAGTTATATTTTTTACATAACCAAGATAAAGATATACCAGCGAAACCTCTTCTTGGCTGTACGTATACTAATTCTTTAACACCTTGATCAACTAAATGTTGTATGAAAAATTCACCTGATCTAGCTTTGTAACCTACTTCACAAGATTTAGATTCATCTATAACATTAAATCCATTTATGTTTTTAACATTAAAATGTTTAAAAGAAGACTTAAAACCTTCTGTTATTTTTAAATAATAATCAAGAGACTTACCTTTTAAATCATTATTCTCTACTTTAGTTTGTTTATTTATAAACATTTTATATTATTTTTATATATTATTCCATTATTTAATTCTATATGTTCTTTAGATTGAAAGTTTTCTATATACCTTATAAAGTCGCAAGCAACATCTTCCATATCATAAGGTTTTGAAAAGCCACCAGTTATATCACACAACATCTCTAACGCATCGTCATGTTTTTTATTTGGTAATATTAATTTTAAACATTTTTTAGCATTAGAACCAATATAAACTGTACTATCTCGATCTACTAACTCAGGAAAATATTCAGCCATATCCATAGCAAAAGCAGTCAAAACAAATTTTTGTCTTTTAAAACCTTTACTTATTAACCATTCGTTACCATAATCAACAACATCTTTAATACCTTTTTTATCTCCTTTGTAGAGATAATCTATAAGATGATTCATTAACTGTTCTGATTTATTATAAATAAATAAATGTAAACCACCTTTTATCATAGGGAGTAAGTAACCTTTAACATCGCAAAATCTTGAATCAGGCATTACTCTAATCCAATCAGATGCAAATGTAAATCCTCTTGATAATTCATTTACTATCCAAAAATTACCAAAACCATGTGTTTTAAAAGGAGACTCATTATCTTTTTTAGGTTTGTAATTAATCCCAGAACCACATAATCTAAATAAATAAGATAACTTTATAAAATTTTCATCAGTTAATCTATCTTCTATATTTAAAAAATACTTACCATTACCTTTAGGGTCTTTATCTTTTTTCTTAACAGCTTCTAACAAGCTACTAAATGCCGCATATTTTCTATTAACTACATCGTATATTGGTATATTCCATACTAAATCATCATTAACATCGTTTTCATTCCATTTAACATGTTCATATTTATATTCTTGCATTTTTTTAGCTTTGCTATAATAATCTTTAAATTGTTCTAACATTGTAAATCATTTATATATTTATAACTACTTGGTCTTAAATGAACAGATTGTCTTGATTCCATGTCATCAAAACTCAAACCTTTATCATAATCAAAATCCCATTCTATTAAATTATAACCATAATGATTACAACCTCTTTTTAATAAACTATTAAACTCTTTAACGTAGTAAGTTCTATCTTCTTTAGATCCGTAAAACTTTTTATTTTTATATAGACCAGTTTTAGGTAATTTTCTAGACTCATCTTCAATAGGTAATAAAGAAACTAAAGTTATTTTATTAATATTTAAATCTATTAATTGCTCAAATAATCTTTTTATAAGATCAACCACGGTTTTTCTACCATTAAATCTATGTACATGAAATCTAATATCTATATTACCAGCATAAAAAATAAGATCATCAACACCTTCATGTATATAATTTTTTAAACCTATATTTAAAAAACCATTTAAAGTTTTACCGTCGTTTCTACTTATAGAGTAACCTTGTTTATAAACAGATATACTATGGCTATCTCCTAATATTAACTTATTATTAATATCATCTATTTTTAATACTGTAGGTATTTTATTACAATGAAGACCTTTTAATTCTTTTCTTTTATTTATAATAATATTATAATCTATAGGTATATTAACACAAAAAGTTTTACCTTTAAAATCATTTAATTTTTTAAGTCTAATAAATACTTCATCTTGAACACCTCCAAAGAAATTAAATACATTTTCTCTATAATTTACTCCTTCTGATACAATTAATTCTTCGTATTGATCCCAATCATCTTTATGAGTTAAAATATCTGCTTTAAAAATATTTTTAAGTACTAATGTATAACCACCATTATGGCTATTTAATCTTTTAGCTGGATTACTTACAATCCCTACTATACCTATTTTTTTCATCTTTATTGTTTTTATTGTTTATTTAAATAATCATTTAATGAACCTAGATAAGCTACCGCATCAAGTAAATTATCTTCTTTGTGTGAATAAGATTGTCTTGACAACTTTAAAGCTACAAGTATTAAATATACATCTCTAGCTGTTATGTCTTTACCAGTACATCCTTTTGCTATCATAGCTGTTCTTTCCATACCTTCTTCAAAAGGACCATACATTCTTTCTTTTTCTTCAGATCTTTTGTTAATTATTTCGTTTGCTTTTTTTAATATATTCATTTTTTTTGTTTTTTTTAAAATTAAAATATTTTTATATTATAAAATGTTAAAATTATGTTAAAATTGGTAATCATTATCTACAAATTCTGGTAATCCATTTTCGTTTATTGTAAAACTAAAATTTTCAAAACCTTTGTTCCTACTTCTTTTACATTCAACAGTTATCCAACCTTGATTAACTCCATTCTTTTCTAACTTAATTTGTGTTTCTGCTTTTTTCTCTAAAAAACTACCAAGATGCCCAGTTGGTTTGTCCGAACCATAATTACTATGAATAATTGTAACTATATGACATTGCAGCTCATCTGTCCAACTCATTAGCTTTTGTATTATTTCATTACATTGCTCTAAATTATTTACATCAGCAACTAAATCAGCAATTCCATCAATAATAACTAAACCAATATCTTTTCCTTCTAATTTGTCATTTAAAATATAATCAATAAAATAAACTCTATCTTTATAACTCATTGTTCTTAAAGCATAAGTATAATAGTTGTCATCATTTGGCATATTATTCATTATAATTGGTCTACGAAAAACTTTTTGACAATGAAACTTTCCTTGCTCTGTATCAAAATGAATTATATTTCTACCTTTTCTATGTCCTTTTAATAAGCCACTATATTTATTTGAATCACTTTGATATGCTGATACAAGTAAACTAGAAAAAAATGATTTCATACTTTTTGGTGGTGCTTGGATAAAGCTGAAATTTCCGTATGTACCAATTGGTATATGATATTCTACAACATCTCCATTATGATTTATGTCATTGTAAGTACCACAACTTATTGCAACTGGTGGGTATTTAACATCTTCACTAATATCAACATATGCATCATCCTCCATAAGTTGCATAAACATTCTTTTTGTATCATCATCTAGTATTTTTGTTTTTTTCGTCATCTATATATTTTTGTATTTTTTTCTTGTAATATTTACCAAGTATATTATCATTTGAGAATTTATCATTTTCTAAAACGTTTTCAGTAAACTGTAGTTTTGTTTCATAATAACTCATCATTGTTTTATTATAGCAAATATACATAATTTCTCTATAACAATGTTTTATGTCCCAATCTTTTGTTTCCTTATTGCTACCAGTGTATTTCATCCAGTTACTCTCAATATAATCTATTCTTTTACGTTTATAGCCCTTAAGAGGTTTTCTAGTACGTTTATTAAGTAGTATTTTTTTACCAATATAAACTTGCTCTGTCTGTCTATTAAATATTCTATAAACAAAACCAATAGCATCTGCTGGTAAATCTTTTTTTGATTTTATTCTTTTTCCTTTATAATTCCACATTTATTTTTAAATTAAAATAAATTATTATTTACACATTCATAAACAAAATCAGTATCTTCATTTAGCTTATCAATTTGCTTGTTTGTCATTGGTTTGCCATTATAGTCAGCGCTTACTATAAAAGCATCGCAAAAATCTGGATAGTCTTTTGTATCTATTCCATCAACTTCAATATTATCAATTTTTTTGTAATTCATTTTTTTGTTATTAAATTTAAAATAAAAAAAAGGAGGCTTTTAAACCTCCCTTATAATTTAAAATGGCAAATCATCTGCTGCAACTGGTGTTGCTTTCTCTGCTTTTGCTTCTGACTTTTGAACAAAAGATTGTAAGTTGTCTGATGCATAGTAAATTTTACCATTGGCAACATACCTTTTCTTTTCTCCATTATCTCTTTGTTCCTTTGTTTGAGGAATTGTAAAAGAAACATTTTGTCCGTAGTTACCTTCTTCAAAAATAGAAAAGTTTAATTTTAATTTTTTAAATGCTTTACCATTTTCATCTTTTTTTGGTACTAATTCTCTTTGTGAATTGTATGTTAAGATGTCTTCAAAATATTGAGATAATTTTTTAATTTCATCTAATCTTAATTCAACATCACCTAATAAATAACTTTTGTTTGCACTCATAATTTTACTTGTTTTTAAATTTATAATCCAGTTGTAATTCCGTTATCAATAACACCTATAATGTGTCTAAATACACTTCTTTCTTGTTCGCCAGTTACATCTACTCCATTTAAAAATAGTCTGTAATAGTCTTTGTTTTCTGTTGGTTTTAATTCTATACTATTCATAAGTTTTAAAATATATCTCTGTTTTTGTGTTTTTTGATTCGTTTATAGCACTTACTGTATGTATTTGATATTTCAATAAAAAGTTTGAAAAAGTATCATAAGCAAAGAAATCTAAAGATTTATCTGGATTGCTAAAAAACTCTATCTCATAAAATATTATATCATCTTTTTGATTTGGTATTACTGTTTTAAAAGTAAATATACCATCTGATATAAATTCAAATTTTAAAGGTGTTTCAAAACCAATCAAATTTATTACGTCTGCTTCTGTTGGTAATTGTATCATAATTTATGTTTATTTAGTTAATAGTTCTTTTACTTCTTTTGATATTCTGTACTTTTCTTCAACTTTAGAAATGTTACCTCCACCTTTTAAGTATGTCTGTACTTTCTTAAATTCAGCAGTATCTTTATTTAACCAACTCTTTTCAGTTGATTTAGCACCTTTTCCATGTGTGTTTGTAGAATCAGCATCTTTTGTATCATCAATCAAAAATAAACCATTTAAACAATACTTACGTGCATAACTACTTGAACTACCAAAAGACTGCGCTATGTCCATTCCTTTTCTGTTTGGATCTATACCAGCTTGTGCTTTAGTATGTACTGAATCTTTACCATCAGATATAAACGCCATTGCTTCAACAAACAATACGCCACATACTTCTCTTACTTCATCAGAGATTGTTAATGTACATTTGTATTTATCTAGCAGAGGTTTAACTGCTTCTAAAATATCTTCACAACTTCTATAGTTGTACTTTCCAAAATTGTTTCTTTGGTTTTTTGGTGCTTTTAATTCGGCTTGAATCTTTCTTAATTTTTCCATAATTTAATCTATTGTTACATTTAATTTTAAAATATTTTTAACACCATCAGTTTCTTTTACTTGATAGTTAATTGACACATCTGTAATGTTATGGTCTTGATTTGTATGCATCTCAATCGTAGATTTTAATGCATCCCATACTGAATTGTTTACTTTCATAATTTATAAGTTTTAGCAAAAGTATATTATAATAAAATAAAAAAGTGTTAAATAAATGTTAAAATTAAAAAAGGAGAGTTTTTATACCCTCCTTCTTAATGCAAATGATAAAAAAAAAACAAAACTAAAAAAATACTTTATGGGAAAGATAATTTAATTATATGTTAAATATATAACTATTTAAAATATAAATAAAATGTTGTTATTAACAAATGTAGTATATAAATATAATATCATAAAATTATATTATTTTTAAATTTATTTACTATTGTTAATATTATTTATTTATTTGAATATAAGATTATAAATAA
>Ga0228623_1000215_pt1 | contig 29826 bp, 34 predicted proteins | sample 28DmetaG_FD_182856 | JGI IMG/M metagenome (GOLD analysis project Ga0228623, IMG submission 182856) | Seawater microbial communities from Monterey Bay, California, United States - 28D | ecosystem: Environmental > Aquatic > Marine > Coastal | place: USA: California | collected 2016-10-04 | reverse complement strand
AATAAGAGATATTCATTATGTTTCAAGACAGGAGAGAAGTACTTGGCAATTTTGTCAGCTATTAGATAAGAAATGCATTGCTTCTAAAAAAGGCTTTTTAGGATGGTTAGATTATGCAAAACAAAATAAATGGATAAAAGATGAGTAATATTTCAATATATAACAGTGATTCTCTTATTAAATTAAAAGAAATTCCAAGTGGTAGTGTTGATTTGGTAATCGCTGACCCTCCGTACAATTTGGGCAAAGATTATGGGAATGGTTCAGATAAAAAATGTTTTGATGAGTATTTAGATTTTTCAAGAAAATGGCTTTTAGAGGTTGATAGAATTCTAAAAGATAGTGGCTCTATTTATATTTTTATGGGATTTAGATTTATTTCATACTTATATAATATTTTAGATAGGGATATGGGTTATCATTTTGGAAGCTGGATTTGTTGGCATTATACTCAAGGTATTGGCAAAACTAAGGGTTTTTCTCCTAGGCATGATGATATTTTGATGTTTAACAAGTCATCCAAAGCAACATTTAATCTTGACGCCATAAGGATTCCACAAAAGTATTACAGGGCAAGAAATAATATGAGGGGAGCAAATCCAGGTGATGTTTGGAAGTTTTCTCATATTCATTATTGTAATGAAAATCGCTTTAGTCACCCAACGCAGAAACCAGAAGGAATTATTGAGCGCATGATTCTAGCAAGTTCAAATAAAAAGGACACAGTTCTTGATCCATTTTTAGGAAGTGGTACAACTTTAAGAGTTTGTCAACAGCTAGATAGAAGGGGTATTGGAATTGAATTGAATCCAGACTATGTAAAAATGGCAAAAGATCGTCTAAAAAAACCATTTACCGGATTTGATAGCATAGATCCTCGTATGTGCAGAGTTCCTTTAGATTTAAGAAAACAGGAAATCAGAACAGAATATCTTAAAAATCATCAAAAATGGTTTCTACAAAATCATCATAATTCTCTGGATTTATTTAAAGAAGCTGTAATCCATACATATGGAAAAGAAGCATTAAAAGATCTTTCTTATTCCAATAAGAAAGAATCAAAACCATCATCATATAGTTTATTATCTTTCTTTGATAATTCAGAGTTGGCAGAAAGAGCTACTTAAATTATAATAATTATCTCCAATTCTCCGTTTGGGATACACTTTAATGAAACCAATAATGTTCAAGGCTTAAAGAGTTATTCTTCCAATTTTTTTGGTAAAATTCTCTAGAAATCCTCAAAAATTTTCATATTCCAAATTAGAATTTTTGGGTATTTCTTCAAAATTCTGTCTCCGTTTTAGAAAAAGCAAAAACTGGTTAGAAATTCTGGGGGCAGATGAGTAAAGGGTTTGTGAGTAATAATGAGTAATCGTTAGTAAACAAGAGTAATTGCGAGTACTACATAGTGCTATTGAGTAATGGCGGTGTGTAAAGCGCACTTTACGAACTATTATCCTAATTTGCTGATATAGAGATTACAAGGGTTAAATGCAGTTTTGGGTCGTCCTTTAAATTTCGAACTTTTATGCTTGTTGAGGCAAACAAAGCTCCTTGCGAACTTTTGCTGTGGGTTTGAATCCCATATTAAAATAGATAATTTAAAAATTACAATATCTCAAATAAAAACCCTAACAATTATACTGGATTTGTAATTTATTTAAGGTAAATTTGCCTCAAAATCTTTTAAAAAAATTAACAAATTAATGACCAGTCAAATAATATCTAGCGACAATCAAATTTTTCAGCAAATTAAAAAACTACTTCATTCTGCGAAAAGCAAAATTGCTACTTCCATCAATACCCAAATGGTTAAAGTCTATTTTGAGATTGGAAGAATTATTGTTGAGTATGAACAACAGGGAAAAGAAAAGGCGGAATATGGCAAGGCTACCCTAAAAATTTTAAGCAAAAAATTAACCAAAGAATTTGGCAGGGGCTTTTCAGAAAGAAATCTAGAGTATATGAGGAAATTTTATCTTTGCTATTCAATTTCGCAGACAGCATCTGCGGAATTCAAATTATCATGGTCGCATTATGTTTTGTTGATCCATTTGGATGATTTATCAAGAAAATTCTATGAAATTGAGACAGTGAAAAGTCACTGGGGAGTAAGAGAGTTAGACAGGCAAATATCAAGTCAATTATTTGAAAGATTGGCAATTAGTAAAAATGATGCCGAAATTTCAAAATTATCTAGCGAAGGTCAAATTATTGAAAATCCCGATGATATAATCAAAGAACCATATGTTTTAGAATTTCTTGATTTAGAGCATAAAAAATACTCCGAAAATGAATTAGAAACCAAGATCATTGATAATTTAGAACATTTTTTACTTGAGCTTGGAACTGGATTCGCATTTGTTGGCAGGCAAAAAAGATTCTCATTTGAAAATAAACATTTTTATGTAGATTTAGTTTTTCATAACAGATTGCTCAAATGTTTTGTTCTAATTGATCTCAAAATAGGTGAAATAACTCATCAGGATTTAGGACAAATGCAAATGTATGTTAATTATTATGACCGTTTTGAAAAACTACCAGAAGAAAATCCAACTATTGGTATCCTGCTCTGCAAAAAAAAGAACAAGACTGTTGTTGAAATGACTCTGCCAGAAAAGAGCAATATTTATGCTAAAGAATATCAACTATATTTGCCAACTAAAAAGCAATTAGAAGAACAAATTAATAAAGTAATAAAATAAGTTTTTTAGTTCTTTTCAACCAACTCAACCAAAATCCTTCCTTTTTCACCCTCAAACCTAATGCCATTATCGTCAAAAATCCCAACCACCTTCTGGGAGTGTTGCGACAAAGGAATTAATTATTAACTTTCTATGATCAACCCATAATTTGAGTCTTTTATGTCAGCAAAGTAGTTTTTTGCTCTCAAAGAGCAGTATTTTAGCTGCTTTATGTTAAATTGTGGCGTTTTTTGGAATTTAAACGGATTAGCATTAGCATGAATAATGGAATTATATTCCATAATATACGATAAGTATTTATTTTAGTCAAGTAATTATTTTATCCTACCTTTAAACCAAATTTATCAAATCCACTACACTCAAAACTGCCATCATTTCTGGGATAGCCAAGCTGATTTGAAATAATTCTAGTTTCACCAATGATTTGATCATCACACTCATGAGTATGTCCATAAATCCAGAAATCCGGCTGATATTTCTCAATAATTTCTACCATATCCAAAGAGTTAAAAGCATCTTGAAGCTTGCTATCGCCATATTTTGTATTCGGATTTTTTATAGGTGCATGATGTGAGATAACCACTCTTTTTTTAGCTTCATATTTTTCTAACCAATTAATTTTTCTTTAAAAACATTGTGTATTTTTACCGTATCTTGTGGAAGTAAAAACTGACCATTTTTAGTTAAAATTTGTCTAAAATCATTCATAGCACCTAAAGCATTTCTCATTGCCTCTTGATTTGATTCGTCAAAATCCGTCCACATTGTTCCACCAAAGAAGTGAAAATCATCTAAAACAAAAGTAGAATTATTAAGCCAAGTGACATTTGGATAATTGGTAGAGATAAAATTTTGAAATTCATCTTCACACTCACTCATTGGCTTTCTAGTGTAATATTCATGATTTCCAGCAATAAATAGAACTGGTTTTTTCCAGTCAGATAAAAAATCGCTTAATGGTTTAAAATTTTTGAAAGTTATTATATCTCCAGCAAGAATCATCAAATCGACATCAGAATTTTTGGTGGCTTAAAATTACTGCCAAATTCTAAATGTAGATCGCTGTAAGTTATTATTTTCATGATATCACTATGTGGTCATTTATCAAAAGAAAATTTTATATTTTTTTTAGCCCTCACCATCTTCTACAAATTTCTTGGTGTCATTCTCCAGAAAATTATCTTCTGAAATTACCGATCTTCCGAGTTCTTTTTCAGTATCAATTCTAGCATTTTTGGCAACATTACCACCTCTTTTTGCCACCTGTTTATTCTTATCAAAATTATTTGGCTTTTCCTGTTTTGAAATTTCAGTTGTTACTTTCTCACCAAGCATGGTAAAGATTAGCTCAAAATCTGTCATATGATCCCGGAGATTTTGATTAGATTTTGTCAGTGATTTGTGCTTCTTATATTCAGATGGTGTCATGCCAAAAGTAGCTCTTGATATTTCTGCTGTTAAAATAGCAAAATCTTTTTCATACTTTATTCCTCGATCCCGCCATTCATCGGTTAAATTTTGTCTAATTGCAATACCACGAAGTCTTTTATCAATCCAGTCTTTAGAATAGCCTTTTTGTTCATAGATTTTTTTCATTCTTTCCTGAGCTAATTCTGGATCTTCAATTTCTTGAATTCTTTCATGTCCAACTTTAGCTAACCATCTTTTAAAAGGCTCTGCTTTTGGCGATGGAATTGATTGGATAATGCGAAACATAGTTTCAGTGTTACCGCAATCAGTTGCATATTTTTTACCATCTGATGCTTCTAATTTCAGTGCGTGACAATTTGTCACGACCTCACTTTCTTCATCAGTCTTTAATCTTTGTTTTAGCTTTCTCCAATATGCTCCTGCATCTTTACTATCAGTTAAAACAGCTACAACATCAACAACAGAAAACCACCATTGATCTTCATGCCAGATTCTGCGGATTTTTTTATTTTCGAATGCTATGAGTTTATTTTTCATAAAAGTTTTATAATTTTATTTCTTGGAATAATAAAATGATTTTAGCTATTTTCAACCAACTCAACCAAAATTCTTCCCTTCTCACCCTCAAATCTAATTCCCTCATCTTCAAATACGCCAACCACTTTTTGCATGGTTTCAATCCTTAAATTTCTAGCACCCCTTTCAAAATCTCCAATCGTTGATTTGGTGATCCCAGCTCTTTTACACAGATTATCCTGATTCCAATCCAGAAGCATTCTGGCAGCTTTACATTGTTTATAATTAATGATGATATTCATGCGTTATTAACTTGATAAGTCAGTCTTTTGATATTACTATACAGTTTATTAGTATTGATACTAATTTCTTGAATATGGTTATTTTAGAATAATCATTTAATTTCACAATCTTAAATTTTCTTCAATTATGTTTACAAAAATAGATAAAAATCTGGATAAGGTCAACCAGGTTAAAAGTTTGGCATTTTCAATTGCTCATGAGACTAGGAATCCTCTTGCTGGCATCAAGGGATGTTGCGAGTTAATGAAAGATAATTTGAATCAGTTAATTGAGTATATTGATTTGATTTATAACTCCTCAAATCAAGGCTTGGCTATGATTGATATGATTCTAAATAATATTAGGGATGGAAATATTGATAAGGATAATTTTACCGATTTATCAATTTGCGATACAGTCAAAAAGGCAATCAGACAATATGCTTACAAAAATGAGGACGAGAAGGATTTGGTAAGTCTTGATCTTAATGATGATTTCATTTTTAAAGGCGATGAAAATATGATGATTTTTGTTATTTTTAATCTGCTTAAAAACTCCCTTTATTATAAATCAAAAATTGAGATCAGAACTACAACAAAAGATGATGTCAACTATCTTTATTTTAAAGATTTTGGACCTGGGATTGAAAAAGATAAACTAGAGCTGATTTTTGAGAGCTTCTTTACATCTGGAAAAAAAGAAGGAACTGGACTTGGCTTACCATTTTGCAAGCGAATAATGACGGCTTTTGATGGTGATATTGTTTGTAGATCTGAGATAGGTAAATGGACGGAATTTGAGATGACATTTCCTCATTAATTTTTCAAAATAATCTAGACTGGCACTGGCGCATAAGCATAAGCATAAGCATAAGCATAAGCATAAGCATAAGCATAAGCATAAGCATAAGCATAATTTTATCAGAATTAAATTGAAAAATTCAAAATATCTTATAGAATTAATTTGAGCTATATTTTATCCTCAACGTAAAATTGAGCTTTGGTATATAAAAGTAGAGTTTAGTTAAATTTTAATTTGTTAAAAATCTTATGTTAAATGATCTAACCATTAGAGCCTGCTCCCCATTAAAACTTTGTCTTGGCGGCGAGGATACAGATGTTGAATCTTTTTATAATAAGCATGATGGTGCAGTTGTAAATGCTACAATAAATTTATATACTCATTGCACTATAAATTCTAAAAATAATGGAAAAATCAAATTTCTTGCTACAGATTTACTGGAAGATTTTGAATGTGACAGTACTACTTACATAGAACCAACAGGAGTATTAAAGTTACACAAAGCCATATATAACTATATCATCAAGCATTATAATGACAGTCAACCCATCGATCATGAAGTAATTACCTACTCTGACGTTCCTATTGATTCTGGTTTGTATTCTTCCTCTATTCTTGCAGTCTCAATTATTAAAGCATATACAGAACTTCTTTCTTTGCCTCTTGGAAGCCAGGATATATCGCACCTAGCTTATAAAATTGAAAGCAATGATCTTGGCTCAAAAGGTAAAAAACAAGACTATTACTCCACAACTTTTGGTGGCTTTAATTTTATGGAGTTTCAAAAAGACGATAAGGCCATTATTAATCCACTTAAAATAGAAAAGTCAATAATTCTAGAATTAGAACAACATCTAATCCTTTTTGATACTGGGGCGTCACTTGAATCTACCAATGTTAACCAAGAAAAAAACAGTCAAGATTCTCAAAATACAATAGATTCCCTACTAAAAGCGAAACAAGAGGCTCTTAACATTAAAGAGTATCTCCTTAAAAGTAATTTTGAAGATGTTATAGAATCAATTCAAAAAGGTTGGCAACTAAGCAGAGAGAGCTCTAAGCCTGCGATCCATAATTATACAAATGAAGTTTACAAAAAGATTATAAATGCTGGAGCATTGGCGGGGAAAATATTTGGCGACAATGGTAAATTCATTATATTTTTAGTTAGACCATCAAAAAGGATGGAGATTTTACGAATTTTATCCAAAGAAAAAACCAGACAAGTTTATCATCTTCATTTTGCTGAAGAAGGATCAAGAAGTTGGACTGTTGGGGATAACAATGAATAAAAAAGATGTTACAATCATCATAGTTACCTATAAAAGCGTCCATATTATTTTGGAATCTTTAAAAAACATTGTCGGTAAAGGCTATCATATCATGATAGTTGATAATGGAAGTAACGATAGTATTAAAAACTTATTAAAACAAAATTATCCAAATTCAGATATAGAGCTAATTTTACTGACAAATAATTGTGGTTTTGGCAGAGCCAACAATATTGCCTTAGAAAAAATAACCACAAAATATGCCTTTATACAAAACCCAGATGCAATTATCACAGAAATATCCATCGATAATTTAGTAAAAGAAGCTGAAAAAGATAAAAATATTGCCCTAGCAAACCCATTTCCAACCACAAAAGCAGAACCTTCTAAGTCGGAGCAGCAAGATGCCATCAATAATTATAAGAAAAAAATAAAAATCTTAAATGAAGATAAAAATATCATAGAAACAACATCTATCTGTGGTGGCTACATGTTAATGAATATGAATATTTTTAGAAAAATAGGTTTTTTTGATCGTAATTTATTCTTGTACGGTGAAGATGTAGAATTATCTCAAAGATCAATAGCCAAAGGCTATAAAAACATTCTAGTTAAAAACGCTCATGTTTTTCACTATGGTCAAAAATCTACTGAAATTCACGGAACATTAGCAAAATATAAAATGCTCTATTTTAGACAATGGCATCAAGGTTGGAGTAAGTCTTACCTAAAAAGAAAACGAAATAACTACTTTAAAATTTGGCTAAAAACAACAATTCAATTTTTGTCAGTTTTTATATATCTAATAGCCCTAGATAAAAAGCATGTCACTATTCGTTTGGCAAGATCTTTGGGTTCAGCTTCAAATTTACTTGGAATAGATTGTTTTCGCAAAAGTAATAAAACCTCTAAATATTGTAATGAAAAATAAAAAGTACCCCGTAATACCATTTGTGCAGCCAGTATTACCTGATGTGCAAGATCTTTGTGGGGAAATACAGGAAATATGGGATAGTAAACTTGTTACCAATTCTGGACCTAAGCATGTGCTGTTTGAAAACAAGCTTTGTAGCACCCTTAAGTCTCCTAATGTTTCTTTAATTAATAATGGCACAACAGCCCTAATGATTGCATTAAAGGCGTGCAATTTACCGCATGGTAGTGAAGTTATTACAACACCTTTTACCTTTCCTGCTACACCACATTCTATTGTGTGGAATGGCTTAAATCCCGTGTTTTGTGATATCAAAGAAGATACGCTATGCATAGATCCTTCAAAAATTGAAAGCCTTATTACAAAAAAAACTTCTGCAATTCTTGGCGTTCATGTATACGGTCATCCATGTGATGTATTAGCAATTGAAAAAATAGCACGTAAGCATAATTTAAAAGTTATATATGACGCTGCACATGCATTTTTAACAGAAATTAATGGAGTTGGCATAGGTTCATTCGGTGATATTACTATGTTTTCTTTTCATGCGACCAAGATTTTTAACTCTATTGAAGGTGGATGCCTAACATACAACGATAGTTCGTTTGTAGAAAAAATTTTTAGAATAAGAAATTTTGGCATAAAAGGTTATGAGCCAATTAAAGATGTTGGGTTAAATGGCAAGCTTAATGAAATACAGTCCGCAGTTGGACTTTTAAATTTAAAAACACTTAATATTGAAAGAGAAAAAAGGGCGAGTGTAAAAAAAATTTATAATACAAAACTATTATCTTGTGAGGGTATAAAAATATTTAAAATGCCAAAAAATGTACAAGATTCTTTTCAATATTATCCAATATTAGTCACCGAGAAATACATTATAAGTCGAGATGAACTTTATTCTCGATTTGAGAAAGCGGATATAATTACAAAAAAATATTTCTATCCATTATGCTCTCAATATGAGTGTTACAAGCACCTTGAGTCTTCTTCAAAAAATAATCTTCCTGTAGCTAATAAAATACAAGATCAGATTTTATGTCTACCAATTCATGGAAATTTGTCACAGAGAGATTTGCAAAGAATATGTAATATTATTTTAAATAGATAGGTATGGGTAAAAAACGAAAATCATTAATGGCAAAAATTCTAAGCCATGTTAAAGTTAAGCGCATTCAAGATAATTATGATGTTGAATGTATTAAAGTAGCAAGAAAAATTTCTATATTTTTGATACCACCTCGTAATAATATTACTGGTGGCATTATGTCTATCTTTAATATGTGTCTACTGACGAAGGAGAATAATAAAGATATGCTATCAGTTGTTTCTACGATCCCTGGTTTCAAGACATATTCAAAAAATACACATTTTAAAAATAATGAAAGAATTTATAATTTTTCTCAAATTATCAATAATTGTTGCAAAGAAGTAGAGTTAATTTTTCATATTCCAGAATATCTATCAAAAAATTTCTATAAATCCTTAAAAAAAAGTGAGATCACTAAATTACAATCTATAAAAAAAATACGCATCAATATATTAAACCAAAATATTGATATGATGCCAAATGTAGAAGCTTTCCAAAATCTACATAAAATCACACAAGATGTCGTGCACTCTGTTTCATTTAAAAGGCTTACTACTCAGAATATTTGTAATAAATATGGTCTACCTTTATTTTATACTAAATCATATATTGAACTTAATAATAATTTAAAAAAACCATTTAAAGAAAAAGAAAAGTTAATCCTTTACTCCAAGGATTTATTTCCAATGAAGCAAAGAATTTTAACGATGATACAAAAATCATTACCAGATTTTAAGTTAGAATTGATTGAGGGGTTAACACACCAGCAATATTTACAAAAAATCTCAAATGCTGCATTTTGCATAACATTTGGCGAGGGTTTTGATGGCTACTATATTGAGCCATATTTTGCAGGAAGTATTGGGATAACCGTTTACAATGATAAGTTTTTCCCTGAAAATAAATTTAAAAATCTTCCATTTGTATATCGTAGCTATTCAGAATTATACCATAACATCGTGGATGATATATTGCGAGTTTATAATGATGAAAATGAATATAACAAAATATCTTTAGATGTTCTTTTATATCTACAAAATTCTATTGAAGAAAAAGAAGCTACGATAAAAGGTTTGCAAGATATATATAGCTATAAAAATCCCTTATTTTTACCACAAGAAAATGCTACAAAAGCATTCCTACCTAACAAGGAATCAATTTTAACAGTTATAATTTTTACCTATAATCACGAAGAATATATTGAAAAATGCATCAGAAGCATTGTCGACCAAGAGACATCATATAGGTATGAAATTCACATATGGGATGACGCTTCAGTTGACAACACCTCTAATATATGTCTTAAATATGCAAAAAAATATCCAGACAAGATTGATCTCATAATACAAGATAAAAACACATTTTGCGGACAATACGAACAAATGCAATCTCTTGCTGCAATAAAAAAAGTAGATACAAAATATTTTTGCGTTATAGATGGAGATGATTGTTTCGTGGGAAATAAGAAAATACAAAAATCATTAGATTTTCTAGAATCAAATCCTTCATATATAGGATTTGCACATGATACAATGGAGGTTAACTTATTTAATAATACGAGCAAATCTTATATTCACGACTTACTAAAATGGAAAGTTAAAAATCCGGTAACGCTAGATAGCTCTTCCCCATTTCTGTTAACATCTTCTAGGGTATTTAGAAATATTGGGTATGGAGATATCAACGTCCTACCAATTGATTATCTATTATATTATTATCATTTATCTAATGGACCTATTTATTATCATGATGAAATCATGGGGTCTTACAAAATAAGTCAATCGAGTACATTTGCAAGTATGACTACTGAGGAAATCAAAGATGCAAATTATATGTTCCCATTTAAACTATCCAAATTATTTGGATTTAAACAAGATAAATTCTGTACTGATTTATTGAAGCATTATACCACAATTCATGGTGCAAACAAGATAAAATATAACAGTTTAATTTGGTTAAAAAGAATATTTGGTGTCAAAAAAGGATGGAAAAAATGGTTTTCTATCCATTTTATAAGAAAATATGGTAAAAAATCAAAAGATATACATTATGTATTTTGTCATAAATCTGCTAAGTCCAAATCTGATAGTATAGCAATAAACAACAACAAATGATACGATGAAAACAGCAATAATGCAACCTTACATATTTCCATATATAGGATACTATCAACTAATAGATGCTGTAGATCAATTTATTATTTTTGATGATGTAAATTTTATCAAGAGGGGATGGATAAATAGAAATAATATATTACTAAACAAAAATAAACATCTTTTTTCAATTCCTCTTTCTAAGCCTTCACAAAATAAGCTAATTTGTGATACTAAACTTAATTTTCCAGAAAAAGAAAGAAAAGCATTTTTAAGAACAGTTTCTGATGCGTATAAAAAAGCGCCCCACTTTGCTGATGTATATCCAATATTAGAAGAAATTATATATTATAAGGATGAAGATCTTACAAGCTATTTACATAATAGCCTTTTGAAGACTTGTCAATATATTGGCGTGAAAGTTAACATGCAAATATCTTCCAAAATTGATTATAATAGGTCACTAGATGCTGAAGGAAAGATTATAGATATTTGCAAAAATATGAAAACATCTACCTATATTAACTTGCCTGGTGGTCGTGACTTATATAATAAAGATAATTTTATAAAAAATAATATAGAATTAGAATATATTAACAGTCTTTTTGATGAAATTAAATATAAGCAATATTCAAATGAATTTATTGATAATTTATCCTGTATAGACTTTATGATGTTTAATGATAAGGATAATTTATCTAATTTAATAAAAAAATATAATCTAACTGATTAATAGCTATGTTTAAATGGAATAAAAAAGGATTAATATTCTCTCCAAATAACCTTTATGACTGGATGTATAGTCACGCTCAATGTCCATTTCCAGTTGATTTTGGAGACTTTGTCAGGGTATATTTTGCCACAAGAGAGAATTATAACAATGGCATGTGCAAAGCATTTGGTGGTTTTGTAGATCTTGAAAAGAATAACTTAAAGAATGTTATACGCACATCATCTAAGCCATTAATGGATCTCGGAGGTATTGGTGAATTTGACGAGTTTGGATCAATGCCTATCAGTGTTATAAAGCATAATAATGAATTCTATTTATATTATGTAGGATGGTCAAGAGGCTTTAGTGTACCGTATGACTGGGAAATAGGATTTGCCAAAAGTAATGATGGGGAAAGATTTACTAAAGTTGAAAAAGGTCCATTGATGGGTCCTACGTTAAAAGAGCCATATTTAAATTCAACTCCCGTAGTTTATAAACATTCTGACACGGATTGGCGTATGTTTTATCATACTGGTGAAAAGTGGATTAAAAGTGGTGATAAATTAGAATCTCAATACACTATTCGAGCTGCTCACTCTCAAGATGGGATTAATTGGAATCGAAATGCTGTAGCCATAATTCCTAAGAAAGTGCCAAATGAGTGTCAGACAACTCCTGCAGTAATGCATTTGGACGGTAAATATCATATGTTCTTTTGCTATAGAGAGGGCTTGGATTTTAGACACAATAAGGATAAGTCCTATCGCATAGGATATGCATCATCTGAAGATATGAATACATGGATAAGAGATGACAAAAAAGCTGGTATTGATGTATCACAAGATGGATGGGATAGTCAGATGATAGAATATCCTCATATTGCTAAAATAAATAATAAATATATCATGTTTTATTGTGGCAATGAGTTTGGAAAAAATGGATTTGGTTATGCAGAATTGGAATTATAAAGAAAATAAAAGCGGTTACTTGCTACAAATATTAATAATAACTTATAACCATAAAGATAGTATTGCTCAAGCTATTGAAAGTGTTTTAGAGCAAGACACAAATTATCAATATGAAATTATTATTACAGATGATTGCTCAACCGATGGTACTACACAAATATGCCAAGAGTATGCAAAAAAATATCCAGATAAAATCAGATTACTAACTCAAGATAAAAATACTTACTGTAATTTTGGTAGATCAATTAAAAAAAATCATATATATCAAGCTCTTTGTTCACTAGATGCAAGATATTGGTGTTATTTAGATGGCGATGATTGTTGGATTGATGTAAATAAAATACAAATTGCATTGGATTTTTTGGAACAAAACCAAGAATATTCAATATTTGCACATGATACGCTAGTGAAGACTGCCAATGGTAGTCATTCATTTGTAAAAGATGAGCAAAAAGTATCAGAGGAGGTTTTGACAAAAGAAATATATTTTAGCGCCAATGCGCTTTTTTTTATGTCATCATCAAGAATACAAAGAAATATTATTGATTTTAAAAAAGAGAAAATTGTATTTGATTATCTTTTTTATTATTACACCCTATCAAAGGGCAAGGCATATTATTATGATAAACCAATGGCAATCTATAATATGGAAAAGCCTGGATATTGGATTAAAATTGGAAAAAAAGTTAGAGATATTAACTCTATGTTTCCATATAAGTTGTGTTTAATGTTTAACTTTAAGCAAGATAAGTTTTGTACTGATTTGCAAAAAAGATATGATAAAACTAATAGTATCCCGCAAGAAAGATACCATTTATTATGTTTATTAAAAAAAATTTTTGGAATCAAATTGGGGTGGAAATTATGGTTTATCAAGAGTTTTGTTCCTAAATATGGCTTACAATCTATGAATATTAATTATTTATATATCAATCGTCGTAATAAGAAATAAATATATTTTATGAAAATTAGCTCAAGAATTAAAACTACATTCATTGGTAGCTCCAAATATGCCCTATTTTCTATTCATAGAATATCTGACTTAGTTGCAGTGTTCGTGGAAGATAATTTTCATAAAGAAGAGGTTGTCAGATTTTGTAAAAGAGAGGGATTAAAATTTTATTATGTTAGATATTCATCTGATATATTAAAAATAATATTAGAAGAAAAATTAAATATAGATATTGTCTTTGTATCAAATACGTCTGTGTTATTAAAACAAGATCTAATAGATCAATTTAAGGTGGTTTATAATTTACATAATGGTGACTTAGCAAGCAATAGGGGTGCACATCCTATAATAAACAAAAATGATTTTATGTATCTAGTTTGTCATATTATTGATTCTGAGGATATAGATAAAGGTAGAATAGTTTGTCAAATTAAGATTCCAATTAATTACAATTTAGACTTTATTTCAAATATCAATATAATTCAGAGACTATCTTCTAGTCTTTTAGAGCATGTAATTTATTGTTACACAGAATATAATGGAGATGTTGCATCGATCCAAGCTGATATAAAAAATAATAGCTATAAGCATAGATTGGATAATGACATCAAAAATAGAATACAAAATCTAGCAAAATTATCTGAGATAAATGATATTAAAAATATTACTGAAGCATGAAAATCACAAAATACATATCACAAACCTTGTATGAACATGGTGTAAAGACAATTTTTGGACATCTTGGAGGCTTTAATGCGGATTTTATAGATCAAATATATGCTCATCCAAAGCAGCAATTCATATTAAATTATCATGAACAAGCTTCTGCTTTTGCCGCGAATTCATATGCTATGATGAATAATACGATTGGCGTTGCAACATCTTCTGGAGCTCCAAGTTTTTGCAATATGGTTGCTGGCATTGCAAATGCTTATTTTGACTCTAATCCTTGTGTATTTATTGCTGGAAGTATAAATTCTAAAGCCCTAAGAACAACAAAGAAACTTAGGCAAAATGCGTTTGAAGAGATAGATATGCTATCCTTAGTTGATGATATTACAAAATATGCTGTACATATCAATGATGAGAATGACGTTAGATATTATCTTGAGAAGGCAATATATATTGCAAATTCAGGACGAAAAGGACCGGTTTTAATAGATTTGCCATATGATATAGCAAGAAAGGATATTGATCCATCTAAACTGAAAGGCTATACTCCGCCTGAAACAAATTATGATGAATTTGATATTACTAAAATAGTTAAATCTATTAAGAGTGCCAAAAGACCATTAATACTACTTGGCGGAGGTGCAAAGTCACTTTCTTCGAAGAAGAGTTTAAAAGAGTTATTGGCAAGGGTAAAAATTCCAGCAGTCTCCTCTTTGTGCGGACTGGATGCCTTGCCACATGATCATGAATGTTTTTATGGATTTATAGGTCATTACGGCAATAGATATGCAAATTTTGCAATTGCAAATTGTGATTGTTTAATAGTGCTTGGATCAAGGCTGGATGAGAGGCAAATTGCGGGCGATAAAAAACGATTTGCAGGTGATGCAAAAATTATTAGGATTGATATAGATGAGTTTGAATTTGGGCGTAACCTAAAAGAGAATATCAGTTTGTATACTACTGCCGAATTATTCTTAAATAGACTATCTAAATGCGATTTTGAAGGATATAATTGCTCTTCATGGATAGATATAATTAGTAAATGGAAAAAAAGATATCCTTCTTATAATTTAGAATCACAAGAGCAAGAAGTTGATATAAACAATTTTCTGTATATTCTTTCAGGATTTCTAACAAAAGATGCAATAATTTGTTCTGATGTTGGGCAAAGTCAAATGTCTGTTGCGCAAGCAATGCCAATTGATAATGAAAAATCTCTTATTAACTGCGGAGGTTATGGTTCGATGGGATTTTCTTTGCCAGCATCGATAGGTGCTCAATATGCAAAGCCAGATACTATGGTGGTATCTATAAACGGTGATGGAGGAATTCAAATGAATATGCAAGAATTGCAAACAATTGCAAGAGACAAGTTGCCTATTAAAATTTTTATTTTTAACAATAATTGCCTTGGAATGATCAGAAGGTTACAGGAGAGAATTTTTGACAATCGCACATCCGCATCTGTTGAAGGTTATTCTGTTCCAAATTATGAAGCCATAGCAAATGCATATAATATTAAATATCTCAAGATTAGCTCGAAAAATGAATATAATTTAGTTAAAGATTTTATTGATGATAATGAAGCATGTATAGTGGAGGTAATTATTCCGCAAGAAATGCAAAATAATCCAGAGCCTGGAGCAAGTATAGATAAACAAACCCCTTTATTAACAGATGAAGAAAATGAAGAAATTAAATCAGAATGTCTATAAATAAAAAAAGAGTTCTAGTATCTGGTGCCTCTGGAATTGTTGGATATGGAATATTAAAATCTTTGCAAAAGAGTGACTATATTACTGTAGGTACAACAATATATGACGACTCGGCTGCGAAGCATTTTAGTGATTATGCAGTAAAAATACTCCCTACGAATCATGAAGAATATATTGATAATCTTGTTCAAATTATCAAAGAGCATAAAATTGATATAATTATTCCTAGTATTGAGGTAGATGTTCTAAAATGGGCAAAAAATAAAGAAGAAATTATTAGAAGGACGGAAATAAAGATTTTGCTTAATAATAAACGCCTAATTGATCTTTGTAGTGACAAATGGGTATTTTATCAAGAATTAGAAAAACACAATTCAATTTATAGAATACCAACCTATTCTTACTCAAAGTATAACATCGAATTTCCTCTAATAATCAAACCTAAAAAGGGATATGCTTCCAAGGGTGTATTTGAGATACACAATAAGAAGGATTTAGAATTTCATCGCAAGAATATAAATAATGATATTATACTCCAGCCGCTAGTGGGTGACGTAGATAACGAATATACAACCTCAGCCTTCTTTGATAAGGAAAGTAATCTATGCTGCCATATCACCCTGAAACGCAAATTGTCAAAAGAAGGATTTACAGAAATCGCACAAGTGGTGGATGTAAAAGATGTTAAAAATATGCTTATAGAATTATCTTATTTTTTAAAACCAATTGGCCCAACCAACTTTCAGTTTAGAATTGTAAATGACCAAATTAAACTCCTAGAAATAAACCCTCGAATTTCTTCTGCTACATCCATTAGATCTGCATTTGGATATAATGAATCTATCATGAGTGTTGATTACTTTTTGGATGATATAAAACCTAAAATGCCATCAATAAAGCAGGGTAAGGCGGTAAGGTACGTTGAAGATATAATATATTACAAATAAATAATGATAGGATTAATTTCAGATATACATGGCAATTACGTCGCATTATGCGAGGTTCTTAAAAAGTTAGATAAAATGGGCGTTAAGGATATTTACTGCCTAGGGGATATTGTTGGCTATTATACACAAATCAATGAATGTTGCGAAGAGTTAAGGAAGCGTAATATAAAATGCATCATGGGAAACCATGATTGGTACATAGTGGCACAAAGCTTTTGTTTAAGATCTAAAAGTGTTAATAATTGTATAGAATATCAAAAAAAGATTATTACAAAAGAAAATTACGATTGGCTTTCACAGTTACCGGTTTTTAGAAAACACAGTGACTTTGTAATGGTGCATGGAGGATGGACAAACCCTATCGATGAATATATCAAAGAACCCGAAGAGGAATATTTTGCCAAAATTAATGCCAAGTATTTTGCATCAGGACATACTCATAGACAGATAATAAAAGTTTTTAAGAATCAAACTTATTGCAATCCGGGTTCGGTTGGGCAACCAAGAGATGGAGATCCAAGGGCATCATTTGCCACTTTTGATGGTAAACAATTTAAAACATATAGAGCAAACTATGACATCTCACTTGTTGGCAATCTAATGGAAAAAGCAGGATTTTCAAAACACTACTATGATTGCCTAAAAATAGGAGCTTCAACATTAGGTAGTATATCGTAAAAACTTCTTTCTAAGTTTAGAAGGGTATCTACAGCTTTACTAAAGATATCACGCATAAAAATTCTTCAAAAATAGTTACAAAATATTGATATTTTTCTTCTTATTAACTTGATGTTAAGGTGTCGCCAAGCTATACTATACCTAGCTTAAGGGCTTTTTATAAACAAAAAATAACGAAAAATGACTTACTTAAATCAAGCAAATAAAATTGAAGTTACCAAAGAAAAATATGATTGGGGAGTTTTTAGAAAAATCTCGGTAGGAATAGATTTTTCAGTCATCATCTACCCAAAAAATTGGCAAGAAATTGATAATTTAAAAACAGGTGAATCTCTTTTTTATAAAGATGACCAAAGCGCCAGATGGGATGTTAAATTTGATGGCCAAAGCTTATTTTTTAAAGATAGAGATTGTCATAGCTGCAAAGTTAAAATTAACAAATCAGAACTTTTAGTAAATTAATTTAACCGCATCTTTCCTCAAACTCCTGATTAAAATTATCAATCTGACGAAGGGTTTCTTCACTTAAAGAATTTAACTCAGACTCGGTAATTGTAATTGGGTTTGCCCACAGACATAGATTATTTACGGACGTACTTTTGCATCCGGCGTTTAACAGTAGAAATACTATCATTCCTACGATTAACTTGCCTCTTTTTAGATTTTTTTGCATCTTTAATATTATTTTTGAGTTGCTTAATTTCTGCTGATTTTTTGCCTTTAAAAAATCCAAAGCCAAAAATGGTGCAAATTCCTGCCAAAAATATCACTGATTTGATTATTATTGTTTCTATCATTTTTTGATTCCTTTTTCAAAAACCCCTATACCAAGCAAGCTTCCACCAGCAATTAAAAACATGTTAATAATACCGAGAGCTGTTGCCGCATCTGCTGCTCCTTGATAAAGTGAGTAAGCAAATAAAATAATGGAAAATATAATTCCTGATCCAAGAAGGATTGAGCCCCATAATCTTTTAGAGGATTTATTACCTTTGGAATCTTGTAAAAATTTGTTAGTCATGCTTGCTAATTTATTAATTCAAAATGTGGTAAATCAAAAAATGTCTGATCATGTAAATCATTGTCATTATCCCAATCAGCTCCGCATCTAATTTTAATATTGAGTTGATCTGCTGTAGCTTTTACATAGCCAACGAAGTGATAAAATCCGATCCTATTATTCCAATTTATTGGATATGGAACGACGTCAATTGCTAGAGATGGGTTTTGATTATGTTTACTTTTTCCTGCTTTTAGCTTTGATTTTCCTTGGCAGTAAAGCTCTTCTTGACATTCATTACTTCTAAAGCCTTCAATAATTGTGCAATCATAATTTTTAATGACTTCATTAAAAAGTTTCTGCAAATCAGGATGACAACTCGCTAATTTTTCTTTTGACCTATTTGAATATTTTGGCATTTTTTATTTATTTAAATTTTATATGATCACCAATAAGAGCTATAAACCCTGCGGTAATCAGAGTCATAAATCCAAAAATCATCCATCTGATAAAAACCTTAAAAGCATGCTTTTTTGCCATGCGTAGTGATTTGAGCAATTCCCGCAAATTGGCAATATCCATATAGGCTAAATCATCATCTAAACCAATCTCCTTTAGAGCAGCTTTGGCACCTTGCTTTGAAGCTTTGGTTAAAAGCTCTTCTAGCTCAATTGAAGTGAGAGTTATTTGGCTTAATTTTTTATCTTCTTTTCCGAGCATTTTAAAATTTTTCTACGGCGTTAATAGTGGATTGATAACCTTGGTCACTGATATCGTGAGTTATGGCTTCAACAATCCATGTCCTGTTTTTTAGATATTTGATATCTGGTATTATTATTTTGCTCTCAGCGCTTAAAATAGGATTACCAGGAAGTGATATTTCTAATTTGCTTATTCCTCTCTCAAATTCTGCTAATTTTGCTTTAGCGGCTTCCAAGGCTCTATTTTGATCTGTGAATGTGTATCGCATCTCATAATCAGGCTCACCTGTTCCAGATGCGACCTTCTTTTCTTCTGCGGTTGCAAAGTCGTGATATTTAGCAATGACTTTGCCAAACTTACCTCGATCAAGAATATTTAATCTCCAGCTAGATATTTGATTTTCAGAAAGTTCTAATTTTGGTAGCTCCTTACCAGTGATGGTTGTGCCTTTATTCTTTTTGGCAAAAATTAGCTTTCCTGCTACGAACTTAATGAAAGCGTCATAATCTCTGGCGAAGTTAGTTAAAAATGACAGATCACTCTCATTGGTTTGGTCAATATGAGCTATGTAGATTTGCTCAAAATATTCATCAATTAGAGATATGAATTTATGCTCTTTGGCAATTTTACTTACTATGCCAACTAGGCTATATTCATGCCATGATCTGCTTTTTGGTGATCTGATTTTGTTGGTTAAATCTTTGATTTTTGTATTACTGGCTTTAGCAATAATCCTCATCCTTGATGGTGGCGAGGATAGATCAATATTATCTACAATATAGCTTCCCATCAAAACTAAATCCTGATTCTCATAACCAAGAGATATTTCAAGATTTGTGCCTCTTGGTGGAATTTCTAAAATATTATCTCTGTTATCGAGTAGGATTTCTGCCTTATCAGAAACAAGACCAGTTTCATCGGTAATATTTAAAGACACTAATCTTGGTAATAAAGTGTCAGTGATATCTTTATCATCCGTCTTGACTTTAAATATTGGCTTCATGTCCAGAGCTTTACTATTTCAGATTCTTTTTGAATTGTTATTTCTGGTAAGGTAATTTTGACTCCAGCTTCAAAAACAGCATCTAGTTCAGATAAATGAGGATTAGCTTCCAAAACTTGCTCAACTATTTTTACTGTACTGCCATAATAATTCTGGCAAATTTGATCCAAAATATCACCATCCCTCGTTGTATAAATGATGCTCATAAACTCGATGCAATATTTTGAATAATTCCTTTTGTTCCCCTCTTTTTATCCTCACCATATCTCTTTAATGTGATGGAAAATTCTATTTTTCTGGGGCTGCCATCTTTTAAAAAATTACTCTGATTTTCTGATATTTTAGAAATGCACCATCTGCCAAAGGCGAAGCCATTTCCTGATATTAGAAATAATGGCTTGCCAAGACCAGCTTGAGATCTCATTAGAGTAATTTGCTTTAATCCACCTTTAAAATGAGGATAGATAATTCCCTCAAGATCAATTGTTTCAACGCCAAAGCCAGTAAATTGCAGAGCTGGATTACTGCCCAGTCTATTAACTTCCTGCCATTTATATTCGCTTTGTCTTTTTAGAGTTTGATAAGCAGAGTTTTTTACAGCAAAACGATAAGCTCCCAAAATCATCATCATATCTATTTTGAGCAGGCTATTCACAGTTAGCTTGCTGCTGATATTTTTGAAAAAATCTAATGCCATGGCTAATCGTAATTTAAAGATTGCTTTCTAACCGCAAATTTATGCATTACCTCGTCAATTGCTATTCGCACTTGATTGGCGATGGTTTTTTCATCAGCGTCAGTTCTAGCATTAATGGTAATTGGTGCGGAGATAGAAATATTTGAACTGGAACTATTACCAGCAATATTTGAGATATTGCTAGTTTCTAATAATTGCTGATCAGAGAAGGAGTTATCTTCAATTTCTTTTACGGTATCTCCTATTTTTTGGCTTTTATTTTCATCACCAGAAAATACTCCAGCTACAGATTTAAAACCTTTGCCAACAATGCCAGCAACTTTCTCAAGTGGTTTTAATAATTTACCAACCCATGCAAATGCTTTTTGCACCCAGCCAATAACTCCACTAAAAAGATTTTTAAAGAATTCACCAACAGGAGTCCAGTTGGCAATTAGAAGTCCTGCTGCAATTGCAATCCCTCCAATAATTAAGCCAATCGGATTTGTCATTACAGCAATGCCCAGTGCTTTAATAGCGGTAATCACAGTTGGGACAGCAAAGCTCATTAATGTCATTGCGGTTCTAAAGGCGATAATACTTCCCTTAGCTGCTAAAAAACCTCCTTTTAAGAAGGTAAAAGCATAGCCAGTGGCAATTGCCGTTACTTTAAAACTGATTAATCCAGCTACCGCTAGACCGATATATTTGGTAAGAACTGGAAACTTTTCTGCTAAAATACTTATTCTCCCTGCGATACTCGCTGCCTTTCTGGCAATAGTTGCAAATGCTGGAAGTAAAACTGAGCCAATTGATATTCCAACCGATTCAATAGCTGATCCAAATTCTTTAAATGCACCAACAGTAGTATTTTTTAACCGATCTGCCATTTCCTTGGCAGCGCCAGTGGAATTATTAATTTTTTGCTCAACCTCATCTAGCCTGCCAGTTTCAACAGATTTAAAAATTGCCAACGCACCAGAGGTTGCTCTTGTTCCAAAAATATCTTTTATTGTGGATAATTTTTCTTCATCAGATGCATCTTTCATGGCAACAGCCATTTCTTTTAAGATGGTAACCATTGATCGCATCTTGCCATTATCGAAAACTTTAACTCCAATTCCTGATAATCTTTTTTGAGCAAGTAGAGCTTCTTTGGCAACATCAGGCATTTCTTCTGCGCTAACTCCCATTTCCTCTCTCATTTTACCAAGAGCCTTTGCTCCTGATTTCGCTGGAGCAGCAAGTCGAAGATATGCAGATCTTAACATTACGCCTGACATTGATGCCTGAATACCAGCATCACCTAAAACACCAGCAAGAGTAGCGGTCTCTTTTAGAGTTCCACCAACTGCTGCTGCGGCAGGAGCAATAAATTTCATGGTTTGCCCAAGCATCTCAACATTAACATTTGTCGATCTACTTGCTTGAGCTAAAATATCAGCTGCTTCACCAGTCCTTTCCGCTTCCATATTAAAACCAGTTAGAATATTGGAAGTAATATCTGCAGTTCTGCCGAGATCCATATTTCCAGCGATTGCCAAATTTAAAACGCTTGGAGTTGCCGCTAAAATTTGATTAGTGCTAAGTCCTGCCATACCAAGAAATTGCATAGCTTCTGCAGTTTGACTTGCTGTATATTGCGTAGTACGCCCTAGCTCTCTTGCTTGCTTTGTTAGACTCTTAAAGCCTTTACCACCTGCTGCTTCATTGGTAATTGCGCCAATTTTTGCCATAGCCAGTTCAAAATCTACAGCCGGACGAACGGCAGAATAAAGAGCTCCACCAAGAGCGACAGCATCCACCATTTGAGAGCGATAATTTGCTCTTTTACCAAGATTGGCATCTTTGGCATTCTGGTTATTTTGTAAGCTTGTTTGGCGTCTCTTTAGAACATTAAGATTTTTACTTAATTTTGACTGTTCTTTATTAAAGTTTTTAATGTCGATCCCAGAGGAGCGAAGAGCTTTGCCCATTTGCCTTGTAGAACTAGCGGTTTCAAGAAATGATCTTTTTGTTTGATCAGCTAGTCTTTTAGCTTTTCTAAAGTTATTTTGAAGCTGTTTAGTTGGACTGTTGGTGTTGGCGATTTCTTTGCTTAATATACTCAGTTTTTGTCTGGCATCACGATAAGCAACTCCGGATTCTTTAGTAGCTCTGGATGATTTCTTGAAGGCTTCAATTTGGGAAGCTCTATCACTTACTTTTTTAATAGTAGAGCCAAGAGAAGATAATTGCTTATTTGCAGATCCAAAAGCTCCTTTAAAAGATTTACCTATTTCTGCACCAATTAAAACTGAAACTGATGCTTTAGTAGCTGGCATAATTTAATTAAATTTCGTTAGTTTCTTTTTGGATCAAAATCGCTTCATCATAAAATAAGCAAAATTCTTCTTCAGTTAGCTCAATAATTTCTGAAAGTGGCCAATGGGTTATTTTTGAGAGAATAACGATGGCTCGTCTGATATTCCCTCGGATTTGAAAAAATCCATATATGCCTTTTGTAAAGTTGCATAATCAGACTCATCCAGATCTTCAATAATTGATGGCTGCACCTCGCAAAGATTAGCGAAAAGACGGATTTCTTTTTCTTCGTCACTTGCAGATTTCATTTTGGCAACAACAAGGCGATCTTTGACTTTTGATCTTCTCATATTCAAATCAGCGATATTTGTACCATCTGATTTGATTGGATAATTTAATTTAATATTTTGCATTTTTTAAGTTGATCTAAATATTTTTGAAATATTGGATTTTCGTGTTTTTATATATTCTTTTTGTGCAGGCTCTGCTTTACTTTTAAGCCATTTCCATTTTGCAAATACGCTATCACTTTTTGCGTCTTTAATATTCTTCTCAATACATTGAAGGAGTTCAGAGAAATATATTTCTCTTGGGTCATAACCATCGGCAATAGCGTCATCTACTATGTTTGCAGAGGCATCAAATTTAAAAGGGTCAACAAACCATAATCCGTCGACATCTTTTGATAAGAAAAATGTTTTAATTTTTTGGTTAAAGTTATTAACCAACATTGAATCAATTAATATTCGTGGATAAATAGCGCATTTAGTCTCTAAATCATATGATTTTAGAAGACCTTCACCATACATAATGTTATCTTTGTGAACCATTAAACCAGATGATATTCCGCCTCTTGTTAATATTCCTAATTGAAAAAGTTCAGCCTGAATCCAACCACAAGCATAAATGAGCGAAATAGCATTGTTGTTTTCAGTGGATATGACAATTGAGTCAGAAAAAGTAGAAACCTCTAAGTTACTAAAGCTTGTTTTTTCATTGCCCGATAATTGGCCACGATGTTTTAATAAAGAAAGAGATTGATATATATTCCTGTGTAGCTTTGAATCTTTTACTAAAGAAGATATGAGATTCCTAAAGCCAAGTATATCTATAAAAGCGACAATTCTAGAAGTATATTGAGAGCTACCTATCATAAAATTAAAATATTCATATTATCAAATACTCAATAATAGAAATTTTTATTCTAAATTCCAATAGCATCACGAATTTCTGTCATTTTATCAACACCGCCAATAATTCTGGTCATATTGTCGATATCAACTTCGATTAACTGTTCACCATCAATTTCTAGGCTGTAATATCTACAAGCAATTGTGCAGGCTAAAGTTCCTTTTTCACCTGCTGCAAATTTGCCCATATCCATTTCCGAATACATGCCACGAAGTTTGATGATTATTGGTGACGTAGTTGCATCATCTTGCAAAGCACCTCGAAGTGTTACTTGAACACCATTGCCACTGATAAGGCCAAATTGCTTTAAAACATCTTTGTCATATTCTGATAATGTAAATGAAGCTTCCAGCTTTTCCATTCCCATATCAATAGCTATGGGAGCGTCCATCCCACCAGCTTTATATTCTTCTGATTTTATAGATAATTTTGGAGGATTAACCTCATCACATTTACCAACATAACCTCTACCATCAATGAAGAGATTGAAATTCTTTAATATTTTTGGAATCATTTTTCTTTATATTTGGGGTTAAATAATTTCAGACAAATAATCATCAGTCATTCTTGATCTAAAGATTATATGTTCTGCTGGATAAGGAGGAGTGAAGTCAAACTCAAAAGTAACTTTGCCTTGAGCTATTTGATCAGGAGTATTTAATTCAGGATCAGCAAAGGCAGTTCCGCCAATAATCGCTCCGATATTTTTTAGATATCTTAAATAATTATTAACTCCTTCCAAAACATCCTCGATGTAGGTTTTGGTGATATTTCTGTCCACTGCCCATAGGTGAGCTTTAAGAAGAGAATCATTAATCATATCAGCAGTTCTTCTTGCTTGAAGAAATGCCCATTTAGGATCAGCTGATAAAGTTCTGTTGCCCCATAATCTAAAACCACTTTCTTGAATTATGGTTGTGATGTTATTTTCATTGAGGTAGTTAGCTTTTGAATTTATATCCCCTAAAACAAAATCTATTGGCTTAGAAATTCCCACAATGCCATTAATTACCAGATTTGATGGCGACCACCAAAATCCTCTGTCATTATCAGATTTTACAATTAAACCAGCTACTCTTGCAGATGATGGTTCTTCAACTATTACACCCAAACTATCTAAAACTTTTACCCAAGGATAAACCGCAAATACTCTGGCGGATCCAAAGTCACCTACATAATCGATTGCATCGGTGTCATTGGTGTTTGGAAGATCGGCAATAATAATCGCTCTTAGGTTTTCTGCTATTCCTAGAAGTTCACTAACCACAGGATTAGCATTGCCACTTGGCATATCATGCGTGAAATTTGGGGCAATCAAGATTCTTGGAGTTACCGCAAGCTCTGTATTTGCTGACAAAAGAGCGTGAACACCTTTATATTGACCAGTTGCTCCATCAACGCCACCAACAACATCGGCATCTATGATATTAGCAGGATCAAGAATGCCAGTTGTTAAATGGGCAGGATTTGCTGGATCAGCAACATTTATCACGACAACCATTGCACCAGCTTGATCGAATATTCCATCCAAAGCTTTTGGTATGGTATAATCTTTATTGGCATCATTATTTTCACCGAAGATTTCGGCTGCTTTTGCTCTTGAGCCAAGAATTAAGGTTGGTGTATTTACTGGGCCTTGTGGCGCTGTACCAACAAGTCCTATTACACTTGATTTAACTGTTTGAATAGGACGCGCACCATCATTGATTTCAATAACTTCTACGCCGTGTAGGAATTGTGTAGACATAACTTAGCTGGATATTTTTTGATTAATATTATCTTCAAAATTTTTAAGAGCTTTCCAAGCTGTTTTGTAAGATTTAGAGCTGTTGATATCGGATTTAGTTTTTTGAATTTCTCCATCAATATAAGCAGAAATTACCGAAAACTCCTCACTCTTTTTGATGATAAGTTTGGCAAGATCTAAAACAGTGATCCCTCTATTATCCGCCTCTATCTGCAATGAGGAAATGTCTTCTGAGTTTGGAATTTCTGCCTCAACTATTCTTTTTGCTATTATTGCTTTTGTTTCATAGGCTGCAATTCTACCAGGCATATTGGATAATATTTTAGCACGATATTCTTCAGCAATATCTTCTATTACAGCTAAAGCATTTACTTTATTTTCCTCTAGGCTCCATTTAAGTCTTGGATCAGATTCTGAATCTATTTGAGGTGTGGTAAAATCATCAGCAATGCTATTTGTTGTTTTTTCTTCATTCTGATAAGGGCTTTCTAGCTTAATATCATCCAATACCCAAATAATTTCACAATCTGGATATAGTTCTTTGATATTTTGATTGTTACTGTGACTGGCCACTATTAAGCCATTTTTTATAGCAAGTTTCATAATTATTTAAGTTTTAAGATTATTTTAAGAAATATACATTATTGCATCATGGTTTCCTAAAGCATGAGAACTGCCAGGGGAATAATTAGCGGCATTTCCAGATACTCTACTTCTTGTGCCACCAGCATGAACTTCTGATTTATGTCCAGAATAATACCCTTTATCCCGACAATTTCTTGCAGTGCTATTGTTACAAACTATAGCTGAACTATGATTGGCATAAAAACCAATATTAGCACCATCAACAGTAACATTGGAGTTGGCGTGCATATTGGAGCCTTGTCCACATAGAATACCGTGAGATTGCATATTTTTAATTAGAAGATTTGCCGTATTGCCTCCACTATGATGCCAGGCATGAATACCATGGTAGCAATTTTCTATATGACCATTTTTGATATTGATTTTAGTAATGCCGTCAGTGTCATAATCATATGCTTGATGGAAATGAAAATCACTTGTCCAGTGGCAATATAATCCCATATGAAAATCTCTACATTCCACACCATAACCAAATATAGAGCTACAGTGAAACGCACCAAGGGCTGCCCATGGTGCTGTAGCCCCAGTGCCAGCTCCAACTCCTCTTAAAGATGATCTTTTGATATAAATTCTACTATTTCCTGTGCAATGAACACCGCCATAAAGTTCTGTGGCAGTAATATTAGAAATATCAATCTTACAGCCATCATGACAATGTATGGCATGCCATAAGCGGTTAAAGTTGCAATTTTCAATGACTGCAGAACTGTTAAAGCGACATAATATTCCATGAGCAAGACCGCCTCCTGCCATTCCATCCCTAAGGCTTCTATCTTTTATCTGAGAAATAAAAGTTCCAGTAAATCCCGTTACTCCCTTAAGGGAAATATTTTTAACATCAATATGAGTGTTTCTTTCACCAATTATCATATAGTGACGCTCATCTCCCGCATATCTAAAAATTATATCTCCTGCATTTTCTGATGTTCCGATAATTTGCACATTTTTGTGATAAGAAAATTTCATTTCATGAATTCCTTGGTGTGGAAATTCATAGATTCCTGGATCAATTTCTATCTTCCAAAGAATATCTCCTGCAAGGCTATTATTTTCAATATGGGTTGCAACATCAACAGGATGAGTAAATTCTTTATCTGCTCCAACTTGTAAAATTACTGGATTTGGCTTATGGATAGTTCCTTTCCATTCTTCATATTCTTGTAGCCTATCTTCTATTGTGCCAGTTAGCTGATCGCTTTTAGATACTAGATTCCCTACATTATCATTAAGTAATGCTATTTGTTGTTCTAAAGTCATTTTTAATTAAATAATTTTTGTTAGATATCTGCTCATTCCACTGATTTGTGTTGTGGCTATTTTTATATTTCCTAAAGTGATGAGGATTAATTCATTGATGAAAGATGGGTTAATATTATTTCCTTCCTCTACTACAACCGAAACGCTATCTGGTGGTAAAGTTGATAAAATTAGATCAAAAACTAAAACCAATTCAGTGCCAGCAGTTTTGTAAGCTAGTGCCTGAGTTTCACTACTATAAACCCCAAATAAAGTGCCATCGCTCAAGAAAAATCCAACTTCTCTGATCGTAAAATTATCTGGCCCATCTGCTTTTGCAGTTAGGTGGATTTGTGAAGTTCCAAATTTCTCTCCACTTAATATTGGGACTCTTAAAATTTCATTTTGTAGAGTTGTGGCCTCGTCTTCATTAACTGGAGTCCAGCCTGTATCTCCAAAAGCTACATGAGATATTTCTAACTCAAGACCAGTATTTGAAACATTAAACGCAGCTTCTTTCCCAGCTTTAGTTATTTTTATTGATAAATTATTAGCCATATAAAATTACTTGTTTGTGGAGGGTGGTTCTTATTTTTGTAAAAATCAGCGATTCACTTCTAAATTTTGGTAATTCGCTAGCAAATGATAAGTTAACAAATTGCTTAACTTTAGATGAAACACCATAGCTTATTTGAGACTCAAATCTTGCTCCTAATTTAAAATTAAAGTGCGATCTAGCAGGTTTTACATTTTCAATTAGATTTATTAGTTTTTTCTGAGTATCCAAACCGATAATTACATCTGCATATTCATTTATGTTATCATTTAAATAAGTGGTAATATTAAAACTATGCGGTGTCATTCTTGGATTTAATTCCCACCACTCAACAATTTCTCCAGCAACGCCAATTATTTCTAATGCTTTCTGAATTGCTCTTTTAGTGCCTTTTATTTGGTGAAGAGAAATGCTATTTTTAATCATTTCTCTTTTGATGACTTTAGGCCAATTATCACTCCAATCATCAACTGATACGCTAAAGGCAAGCCAAGGTAAAATATTATCTGGTGCTAAATCGGGATTGGTAACATATCTATTTAAAGCTTCTAAGCTAGTTGCTTTAAGTGAGGAGCTTTCTAAATCTTTTAGTAACTGACTCGCATTTATTGGTAATAGGCTTTTACTCATCGATTACTACTGATATTGAAATATTGGTGCAATATGGAGCTTGTTCATTAGTAGTTTCAACATCAGCTGCTGGCGATATTAATTCTACTTTCTTAACCCCATCAACATGCAAAGCATCGTAAATTCCTGATATCGCTATTACTCTGCCGATTTCATGGCGATCGGAGATAAATTTTTGCAAAGCATCATTTGCCTCTGTTTCAACAACTGCTGATGATGGACCAGAATAAACAGTAATTACCGCTTCAACTTGGTAGTTAATAATTTCTGCCCCTTGAACTGACACTAAATCGGTAAGTGGGCGAATATCATCTTCATTTAATTTGGCTGATACAGCGCCTATTAAATCTTGGTTTACAG
>Ga0228623_1000212_pt1 | contig 30071 bp, 25 predicted proteins | sample 28DmetaG_FD_182856 | JGI IMG/M metagenome (GOLD analysis project Ga0228623, IMG submission 182856) | Seawater microbial communities from Monterey Bay, California, United States - 28D | ecosystem: Environmental > Aquatic > Marine > Coastal | place: USA: California | collected 2016-10-04 | reverse complement strand
GAAATGTTCTTTGGAGCATTTACTTGGAAAAATTTATAAGGAGACTATTATGTGGACTAAACCAACTTATGAAAATATAAGACTTGGATTTGAAATCACTATGTATTTTAGTGTTAGATAACCTATAACTTGCCAATAGGCGTAGAACTAGAAGCACTCATATTCCAAACTTGTTTCTTTTCTACGCCTTTCTTTTGAGCAAATACTTTAGCATCACAGTTCTTACATACGTGAAAATAATTGTTACTTAGGCGGTTAGGATCCATACTTCCTCTAGCACGTTCAAACTCTGCATCACAGTTGTCGCATCTAAACACACATATAGTATATTCGCGTGTATAGGTGTGTTCCTTGCCTGTTTTACTTTTGCGAACGTGCCGGCTTTGCTTTTTAAATTCTCTTATAAACATAACTATATTTACATTAAGATTATAAAACAATACGATAAATATTGATGTGAAAGGTAAATTCTATGACATTATGTACACTAACTGACTCAGCAAAACAACAAATAGACACTTTATGCAACGATCACGGGTGCTATGCTATTACACTAAACGTAAAGGGTGGTGGTTGCGCAGGATTTGAATATGAGTGGGGTACACTAGAATCACCTGATGATTTACAAGAGGGCGACGAAGTCCTAAAAACAGATAATAACTGTACCTTTGTAATTGGTGTGCATAGCACTATGTTTTTGGTTGGTACAGAAATTAATTACAAAAAAGATATAATTGGATCTATGTTTGAAGTTAATAACCCTAATGCGCAATCAGCATGCGGTTGTGGTGTTAGTATAAACTTTGACAAGATGTTTGATCAAACACAAATACTGGAGCTAAAATAACATGGCAAAGCAACAAATTGATATCGGCATTGAAGGTAACGACGGTACTGGCGATAGCATACGTGAGTCGTTTCGTAAAGTAAACGAAAACTTTCAAGAATTATATGCCGTTTTTGGTATTGGCGGGCAGATATCGTATACTGACCTAAACGATACACCAAACACTTATGAAGGTAGTGAGAATCAAGTTCCTTTAGTTAAATCAGACGGTAGCGGGATTAACTTTTTAGAGTTTGCATCAGATAATGCATTAGACGGCGGCGCTGATACTATTGGATTTGATTATAGCGTTGACGGTAAAGTAGTTATTAGACAATTAGTATCAAGAGTAGCTAATGATCCTTTGCCAACATTAGACGCTCCGTTGAATGCTAGTTCATATCCAATTGGCAATGTAAGTGTAGATCCAACAGCACTACAACTTTTTAACGATGTTCATGGTACTGACTTTGACATTGGGTCTCTTGTAATTAATAAAGCATATGCTGATAGAAGTTATCAAGGAAAAAGTGTTGCAGGTAGCGGCATACGTATAGGTGACGAACCAACAACTATTAGTCAGTATACACTAACAGCATCGGGTATCCTACAAGGCAATTTAAATATTACAGGACACGGGCTATCTGAAGCATTTACAGGTGCTAAATTTAAATTTACTTCGTCTGGTACTGATCCATTTGGCGTAGTAACAGGTTCTGATTATTATATTAGAGTCATAAACGAAAACACTATTGGTTTATATCCAACTGAAGATGATGCTATTAACGCTACAGGAAGGATACTTCTAAGTGGAGGTACAGGATCATTTACAATTACTGATTCGGCGTACGATGCTTCATTAGAGGGCAACTGGTTAAGCAATGAAGCGTTGCCACGGAAATCTGTTGTGCGTAGACAAGGCGACAACATGGAAGGTGCTTTACACTTGTATGATCACCCTGGTGAAGTTGCAGGTAAAGGTACTCCAAATGGTCCAGACGACTTGCAAGCTGCAACAAAACTATATGTTGATAATGTTGCAGCAGTAAGTACAGTTAACCTTTATGTTAGTACAGACGGTGATGACTTACAAACATTTACCCCAGACGGTAAAGAAGGTCGTTCGCCAGGTTATGCATTTAGAACAATTAATGCAGCAGCACGTAAAGCAGAAGAATTAATTATTGCAGCAGTTCCCGAACCGGGTCCTTATCAACAAACAATGACGCATGGCGGAGGAGCTAATACCGCAACTATTACAACAGCAGGTATCAATAGTCAAATAGCAGGTAGACAAGCAGCTAGAGATCTTATTGTTGCAAACAAAGAATTTGTTGCAAAAGAAGTAACGGCATATGTAGACGCAACATTTCCTTATTTTGCAGGAACATACAGTTTAGAAATTTGTCAACGTGATGTACAATTTATCTTAGATAGTGTTAGTTTAGACGCACTACTAGGTAATAACGCTAACTATCTATCACGCTGGAGTGGCATACGTTATTATTCAAATGTTAGTGCGCAAAAAGCAATTGGTGTACAGCGTGTAGAAACATTAGCAGGACTTGAATATGCTAAGACTCTTGTAACACAATATATTTTAACAAATACAGCACCGCCAACATTATATCAATCTCGTGTTCCACAATTTATTGACGCTACTATAATTCCAGATTCAAGTGCCGACGAAGTTATTGGTGCAAAAATGGATATTATTACAGGCATCATTAATAACGGAGTGTTCCAAGCGCCGCAAGTTGTTGACGGTCAAACAACGTATAAAATTAATGCTTCAAACGGTAACCTAGGCTTTATTGATCAAGCTAACCCTGAAAACACAGATATAATTCCAGGTAAAGTTGTACGTGGTAAAAGTTCAGGTGCATTAGGTAGAATTGTTGACTATAGACAAGAATCGGGTGATAGACCAGTTGCTGTAGTAGAAACAGACGAAATTGAATTACAACTTTTAGAGCCAGTTGAATTTGAAATCGGAGAAGAATTAGAATATGGAAACTACCAAGTAGAAACACAAATTTCAATCAGAGTTGAATCAGGTATCTATTTAGAGGACTATCCAATACGTGTGCCTAAAAACGTAAGTGTTAAAGGTGATGAATTTAGACGAGTAATTGTACGTCCAAAAAATCGTGTATCGCAATCACGTTGGGCAAGTACATTCTTTTATAGAGATGCAGAGTTTGACGGGCTTGTATTAGGCAAAACTAATATAGAAGCTATTAGTTTTGAACCGCAAACAGATTCTTTAAGAACACCGGGTACATACACAGTAAGCACATGGACTAGTGATAAGCTAGGTAAAGATGCTGAATTTAGTATCGTCGTTGGTAGTGACGGTGCTATTGATAGTATCACAATTACTAATAGCGGCGACCAATTTCAAAAGGGAGAACGTGTCACTGTACTAGATGCATCTCTTGGTAGCAATGGTGCAGCAAGTATATCATTTGTAGTTGATAGTGTACCAAACGGTATTCCTTATATAAATCCTTTAACTAATGCATGTGATGGTTATTTTGGTAACCACTACTTATTAAAACCAAACAAACTAAAAAATACAGGTCAAGGTTATGAAAACGTAGGTAAGTGGGAATCTAACGCACTTACAATGATTGACAACAGAGAATTTATTCAAGAACAAGTTGTAAATTATATTGAAACTACATATCCTGCACTAGTAGGTACAGCACAATATTCAAGAACAAAATGTTTTAGAGACGCAGGATTAATTGTTGATGCACTTGTTAAAGACTTCCGCAACGGCGGCAACGAGTTTTCTCTTGAAGCACAAGGTGAATACTATGCAGGCGCTGTTGAAGTAGGAACAGAAACAGAAACAGTTGCTGGCATACAGCACATTTATACTGTAGCAAGTAAATTAATAATTGGCGAAAATCCAACTGAGCTTTACAACCAAGCAGGTGGCGGAGTATCTGATAGACAATATGCAGCAGATTTGTTTAACGGTTCTGGAGAACCGCCGGCATGGACCGCTAATAACTTATATCGTTTAGGCAATGTTGTTAAATTTACAACTGGTTTGAATATAACAACATACTATACTCCAACTAAAGAACATACAGCAGGCGCAAATTTTGATGCAGCTGAAATTTCAGCAAACTGGAGAATTATTGACGGTCCAGACACAGTATTACAAAACTTAATTAACACAGTTAAGTTTGCATTCAATAACGATTACAATCCGCCATTAAGAAATACAGAGATGGATGCGTTCTTAATGAACGATGCTACGATTTTGCGTAACATGACTGTACAAGGACACGGTGGCTTTATGCTTGTACTTGATCCAGAAGGACAAGTACTTACTAAGTCTCCATATGTACAAACTGGTTCAAGTTTCTCAGCATCTGCAAACAAGCAGGCATTTAGAGGTGGCTTGTTTGTTGATGCGTTTGTTGGCAACTCAGCAGTGCAAGTTATAGAAAAAGTAGACGGAAGTGCATTTAGACTAACTGTTAAAAGTTTAGGATCACAAGCAGAACCACAAGGGTTATTTGTAAGACGTCCTGAAACACCAAGTGCATTTTATGTAGATGGTAGACGTTTCCAAGTTAACGCTGTTACTAATTACGATAAAGCAAATGGTACAGCAGATTTAATATTAGATCCTAGTTCAAACGGCGGCGTTGGATTTACTGGTGTTACAAGTGCATTAACAACAGGTATTGATTTAGACTCTGTTGGTACATTTGAATTTGATAGTGTAAAATGTGCTAGAGATACAGGATACATTCTAGATGGTATTGCAAAAGACGTAGCATTAGGTACCAACTATAATAGCGTGTATAACGGTCTTGCTTATCAAAGAGCAACAGGTGATTATGTACAAAGCAATCAACAAAGCCAAACAACAAACGCAATTGCATTTGCAAAAGGGCAAGTACTTGCACTAGCACAAGTTGATGATAGCGTTACAGCTGAAACTAGAGTTACAGCAGGATTTGACGAAGTTGTTGATATTATACAAAATGGCACAGTTAGTGTAAGTGAGCCAGGTGACGGAGTTGCAGATGCATTAACATTCCCTGCACCGGCTGTACTTCCAACTACAGATGCTGACGATGCTGCAACAAGATTACAAAATAACAAAACGTTCTTAGGTGCAGAAGTTGTTGCATTTGTAAATGCTAACACGCCGCCTGCAGGATATGACAGTGTAAAATGTGCTAGAGATGTAAGATACATTGTTGATGCACTAACATACGATATACTTTATGGTGGTAATAGTGGTACAGTAACTAATGCTCGTGCATACTTAGATGGTGCTGTAGCACAACTTCCCGTAGCACAACGAGCAGCAACAGCAGCGGCATATGTGCATTTAGCATCAGTGGTTGCAACAGTTCTTACAGATGTAACTGCAACACCAACAGTAACCCCTACCACAGGCAACACTGAAGTTCAAGACGCTTCTGGAAGCGCAGCAACAGCAACTGAAACTGCTATTACAGATAGTTTGATTAACATTATTAAATTAACTGCTGAAAATGCAAACCTTAATGCTGTTCCTGATACAATTTTCCCAGCAGTAGATACATTAGGCGTAAGTGCAGAATTAACAGACGCACATGATGATATTAATAACTCTAGAAAAGTAATTATTAATGCAACAGTACAAAGCGTTCCGGCACCATTGCCTATTACATTACAAACAGCTGGTAATAGAAGTATACTAGGTAACGACTTTACACAAGTTAACGATTTAGGTTACGGCTTGGTTGCAAGTAATGGTGCGCTATCAGAGATGGTTAGTATGTTTACATATTACTGTCATGCTAGTTACTATTCAAAGAATGGTGCTGAGATTAGATCACTAACAGGTTCAAGTTGTTATGGTGAGTTTGGTCTAGTAGCTGAAGGTAGTGATCCAAACGAAATTCCAGATTCAATACAATTGTATGAAGATATGACACAGCCAATGCGAGCGTTTGATGTTGATGTTATCTTGTCCACAACTGGATTGTTAAATCTAACAGCAGGTGAAACATTAACACAGGCTATTACCGGTTCAACAGGAGAAGTTGCAGTTGCAACAAGCACAACAGGCGGATCAAATGTTATATACGTAACAAATATTACCGGTGCATTTGATACAACCAATGAACTAACCGGTAGTGTAAGTGGCGCACTAGGTGCAGACAGTGTTCCAACAGCAATTGACGCAAATGGCTACGATAACTCAGTTGAAAAACTAGCGGTCTATGTTTACGATGCAAAAGATGTACCGTCAAATAGATCAGAAGTTAACATATATCATCCATCTCGCCCAGCTTTTGCACGTTATGAAGTTGCCAACGCAGAAGTTGTGCAACACATAGTTGGTCAATATCCAGACATTGACGGTGATCCAATTCAAACAGTGGCAGATGCCGGAGCAACTGGGTTTGACTTTACACTTACTAAAACAATTAATGGTGGATATCAAGTATCGGCAACATCAGCACAACTGGCAGCAACTTCAAATTATGATGTAGGTGATACTTTTGTAGTACCTGGTGACCAATTGGGTGGTGTAACTCCTGCAAACGATGCAACAGTTACAGTAGACTCAGTAGCACTAGTAACAGGTGTAATTGAAACATTTAGCGTAACTGGTACAATAGCTGCTGAAGATAGTACTCCAATGAATAGCGGACAAGTTTACAAATTAAACTTTAGTACATCTGATGCGCAATTTAGTGCAAACGGACTATTAGAAATTGTACCGTTTAACACAAATATAGTTTACTACAGAAACCAAACACATATTATTAGTGACCTAGCTCGTCCAGATGTATTAACTATTCGTCCAAGTACAGCATTAACGTTTGATGAGAATCCAGGCTTTGTTTATAGAAGTATTAGTTTCTTAACAAGTGACAGTATTGGTGACGAGTTACCTGCTAATACTTCACAAGCAGGTCTTGATAGCACTTACGACTTTATTAGACTAACTGTAAATGCAGCAAAAGCTCAAGAGGTAATTGGAAATATTACAGACGGTGGTGTAGCACTCACAGGAGGTACTACAAAAGGTGGCACAGCAGGCGATACTACAATAGCAGTACAACCTTGTGATGCAAACGAAATCTTTAGACTTAACAATAATACAAGAACTCCTACATCAAATAGACCTGCAGGATGGACAGTTGATAGTTTAACTACCGAAGCTCCGATTATTACTTGGGATGGTAAAAAGCATTATGTATTCAACTATCGAGGAGTAGAAGGAACAACAGTTGTAGAAGGAAGTGAGTCAAACGATTACGCTATTGTTGACTTAGTTGATTATGAAACAATTAACCCAACTAATGCAACAGGGATTAATAGTACAGTTGTATTAGGCTCTGAACTTGTTACACTTAGAGGCGGTTTGAAAAATGGCGCAACAGGTAGTGTTACTGTTAACATTAGTACATGTCGTGCAACAGGACACGACTTCTTAGATATTGGCACAGGCGGATTTAACTCAAGTAACTATCCAAATGTTATCTTTGGTGAGCCAGGAGAAAAGAAGGAATCTAACGAAGTTGTTGAAAAAGGTAAAGGTCGAGTATTTTATGTAAGTACAGACCAAAATGGTATCTTTAGAGTTGGTAGATTCTTTAGTGTAGACCAAGGTACTGGTACAGTTACATTTAGTGCATCACTTGCACTTTCAGATGTTGACGGACTAGGCTTTAAGCGTGGTGTTGTTATTACTGAATTTAGTACAGACACAGCAATGACTGATAATGCATCAGATACTGTACCAACAGAAAGTGCAATACGTGGTTATGTAAACAGACGCTTGGGTTACGATGTAACAGGTGCTCCTGTAGCTAATAAATTAGGGCCAGGTGTACTTGCTCCTAACGGTGCTGTCCCAATGACAGACGATTTGAATGCAGCTAACAATACAATTACAAACGTAAAAGCACCTATATCAGCGTCAGACGTTGCTACTAAAGCATATGTTGATAGTGCAAGCGGTTCTTTAGATACATTGGATGACCTACGAGACAATGAAATTAATGATGTTGCAGAAGCACAACTTCTAGTTACAACTGGATATAAGAAAATTATTGTAAGTGCTGGATCACTTGTAGGTGGCGGGTTTGCTGTTGGTGATGCAATTACAGGATCTATAACAGGAGCAACTGGAGCCATTGTTGATTATAAAGATGGTATTGTAGGTATTGAAGGCGACATTGTTGAAATTATTTACACACCAACAAGTGGTGAGTTCAGTGACGGCAAACCGGCGAGTGGACCGGCAGCTGATGTTATTACAGCATTGGGTGGCAAGCAAGGACAAATAGTAGATGGACCAATTGATGAATGGGCAAACGGTGTATGGAATGCAGCAAGCGACATTATTGCTTCTGTAAATAGAGAATCAGATGACTCTTATGCAACTCATCGTAGGACAGTATTTAACTTACAAATTAATCCTGGAGCAATTGTTAACAGTGATATTAGTGGAACAGCACAAATTTCACAAACTAAACTAAATCTAAACGCAGCAACTACAAGAGTCGATGCTACAAGTATTGCACAAGCAGACTTAGGTAGTGCAGCGTTTGATGATGCTAAATTTGAAATCACTGATGGTTGGGTAACACTTAAAGGTGGTGCTGTTTCTTTAGCTGATATTGAACAAATTGCTACAGATAGTGTGATAGGACGAGATGCAGCTGGTAATGGCGAAGTTAGTGCAGTTTCATTTAATACTGTAGTTGTTGAAGGTACTGGACTTGTAGACGCAGACTTTAATTCTGAACTAACATCAGTTGCTGATCCTGGTCAAGCACTAATTAAAACTGGTGCAGGATCATATAGCGTTTCTAACGTAACTTCAACTGGTGAAGTTAATTCAATTGTTAAGACAACTGCTTCAGGTAAAGTGCAAGCCAACTCGTTAATACTAGGCGGTGATGCAAGTTACGAAGTATTAAGTTTAGACACACTAACACTAAATGTTAAAACACCATCACAGGGTTTAATTTTTACAGCAGTAGGCGGCTCAGGCGCAGGAACTCCAAGTGCAACATATCCTAATATGCTAATAAAAGGTAGTGTAGGTATTGGTGGCACTAATATTACTGAAAGTTCTTTACAAGGTACTTCTAACTTTAATGGTGAAAAAGTACTTGGCGTTGATTGGATGTACAGTAGCTTTATTGAAGCACCAGGTGAAAAAGGTGCGGCAAGTACAGGAATAGCAATTGGTGCAAACACAGGTAAAACAACAACTGGCCAAATTGGTATAGTTGTTGCTAACAGTGGAACAAGTTCTAGTGTTGCTCCAATGATTTTTGATTCAAGCGGTGCAAAGCCAGACTTAGACAATACATATAACATCGGTACATCTACACTAAAATATTCAAATGTATATGCATCATACTTCCGCGGTACAGCTACCGAAGCATACTATGCTGACTTAGCAGAAAACTATGAAGCTGATGCAGGATACGAACCAGGTACTGTACTTGTATTTGGAGGCGAAAAAGAAGTTGCAATGACTGACACGCATAACGATCATAGAGTAGCAGGTGTTGTTTCTACTAATCCTGCATACTTGATGAACTCACACCAAGAAGCAGAGTTTGTTTGCCCAGTTGCAATGCAAGGTAGAGTTCCTTGTAAAGTAATTGGTAAAGTTGCTAAAGGTGATATGCTTGTAACAAGTGCAATTCCAGGGTTTGCTATTGTTAACAATAATGCGGCGCCGGGCAGAATTGTTGGTAAGGCACTTGAAAATAAAACAGACAATGACAAAGGCGTTATTGAAGTTGTAGTAGGTAAACACTAATGGATAAAACACAAACTAATAAACTAGTAAAAAGCGGAGTAAAGGCAGCTGTTGATACTAGATCCCCGCAGCCGAGGCGTGTGCTCGCTACTGCTGGTAAACTAAGAGTCGAAGTTGGAGCAAGAAATAATGACACAAAAACTAATTAATACAGGTACAAGTGCAAACAAAGGCGACGGAGATCCATTACGTTTAGCTTTTGAAAAAATCAACGACAACTTCACAGAGTTGTATACAGGATCTCCAATAGTACCACAAGACCTAAGAGGTAGTGTATTTGGAGACGATAGTACTTTACTTGTAGACGGCGTTAACAGCAAAATTGTTGGGCCTATTGAATCAACATCAATACTTCCAGGTGATGGCACTACTGACATAGGCTCTACTAGTAATAGATTTTACAATGCTTGGTTTACTGGACAAGTTGAAACAGACTCAGTATTGGCTAATATTTTTTACGGACCTTTGACAGGTAACGTAACAGGTAACGTAACAGGTGATGTAAGTGGTACAGCAGGCGCAGTTGCTTTTAGCGGTATTACAGGCAAGCCTACAACACTTGCAGGATACGGAATAACAGATGCTATGGTGTCTGGTGCAGCATATGATGGTGACATTACAGGTAGTGTATTTGGAGATGATAGTACTCTACTAGTTGACGGTGTAAACAATAAGATTGTTGGTCCAGTAGATACAGCAAGTGTAGATGCAGTAAGTTTAAGAACAAGTGCGACAAGTATAGCACTTGGTAGCAATGCAGGTAAAACTAATCAAGCAAACCTCGCAGTAGCAATTGGTACAAATGCAGGTGAAACAGGACAGTCTCTCTGGGCTGTAGCGGTTGGTACTGGCGCAGGAAGTATCAACCAAGGAATGCAATCAGTAGCAGTTGGTAATAATGCAGGTTTAAATGAGCAAGGTCAAGATGCAACAGCAATTGGTCAATCAGCGGGTGCAGAATATCAAGGCCATGACACTGTTGCAGTTGGTGCAGCCGCAGGCGCCTTTGGGCAAGAACAAGGCGCTGTTGCAGTTGGCTATAGCGCAGCACCGGGTAACCTTCTTGTTCCTAGTTATGTAAGTGGCGGAACTGGCGGTGCAGCACTTGTTGTAGATGATACAACAGGAATATATCCAGGGTTCCGAGTTCGTGGCACTGGATTTACAACACAAACTGTTGTTTCTGTAGATAGCGGCACAACACTTACACTAAGCGCAAATGCAAGTCAAACACCTACGAACGATATGTTTTTCCTCGGAGGACAAGGTACAGACGCTATAGCAATTGGTAAAGACGCAGCCGCAATTCAACAAAGTACCTCTGCTATAGCAATTGGTAAAGACGCAGGTAAAACTACTCAAGGCGCAAATGCAATAGCAATTGGTAAAGAATCAGGTGTATCAAATCAAGGCGCAAATGCAATAGCAATTGGTGAAAAAGCAGGTTATGCAAACCAAGCCGCAAACTCGATTGTAATAAACGCAACTGGTGCAGAAGTATACAACTTTGGAGCAAATAGCACAATAATTACACCAATTAGAAACGATACAATGGTAACCATACTTGGTTACGATGCTGACACAGGCCAAGTTACACACAACGCGGCAATACCAGGTTACACTAATACAGCAGACTTGAAAGTATTAGTAGCAGCAAGTGCAGACTTTGCAGACTTTCAAACTAGAATAGCAGCACTATAATACTTCAAGTGGATACGATAAATATGTATAACAATAGGATTAATAAGAATGGCAAATAGATTTCCCCTAGTACTTGATACTACAGATGGCAATAAAATTAAGGAACTACCAGATTCTGACAATCTCGACTTGCGTACTAATTCAATTGTTAACGTACAAGACATAACGTCATTGGGAACAATCGATGCAACAGTAATAAAAGTTAACGGACAAAAATTAGTTGCACAAGCATTTGCTGACTTAACAGATACTCCGAGCTCTTTTATTGGATCACCTAACTATTTTGTAAAAGTAAAAGCGGACGGTACAGGATTAGAATATAGACCGTTAAGTGATTTAGGTAATATTGAAATCGATACTATTACTGTTGATACTAGTATTGTTCCGAGTACAACAAATGTAGGTAATGTAGGTACAGAAGCATTAAAGTTTAATGAAATTGTTGCAACTACACTAAAAGGAAACTTAGTTTCGTACAACGAAGAAATTGTATTTGATGCTAGTACTGGAAAAGTAAGTTATGCATCACTACAAGGCGCTCCGCAATTTTTATCAGAATTTTCAGACGATGTAGGATATTTACAAACTGCTGATTTGAACGCACAAATAGCAGGATTGTTTGACGAAGGCGTACCTTTTGAATCAGATATTAAGGGCAGTGTTTTTGGTGATGACTCAACTGTAATAGTTGATGGTGTTGCTGGCAAAATACGCGGCGATATTGAATTTACTAGCGCAGGAAGTATCACAGGTGCAAGCAATATTGTTATTAGTGCTGCTACAACTGTCGACTTAGGAAATACAAAAGTAACCGGCGACATTTATCCAGATACTGCTGACACTAGGTCAGTAGGTACTACAACTAATCCATTTGGTGAAGGACATTTTGATACAATGACTTCACAGACTGTTGTAACTAATACACTAAATTATGGTACAGGATTAGGCATTGCTGAAATGACAGCAGCAACTGATCTTGAAATTACAGCAGGCAATAGAGTAAAAATAAATGGTAATGTTCCGTTTAGACTGTCAGAAGTTAGTAGCACTAATTTACCTGCGATTGCAGCAGAAAACGGCGATTTGATTTATAACTCAACAACTAACAGAGTTGTTATGTATCAAAACGGTGCATGGAAGGATGTAAACGGTAATGTAGAAGCAACAGCAGGAACATCAAACTTTAATGATGTTGTAATTGCAGGTGACTTAACTATTACTGGCGATACTACAGAAATTGAAACAACTAATACTGCAATTACAGATAATGTTATTGTATTAAACAAAGGTGAAACTGCCGCTGGTGTAACATTAGGCACATCTGGTATTGAAGTTGAACGAGGAACAGAAGCTAACAAAACATTTGTATGGGACGAAGCAACTGACAAATGGACATTAGGTATAGAAACACTGGTTGCAGCAACATTTGAAGGTAACGTTACAGGTAGTATAACAGGTGATACAGCAGGCACACATACTGGACCAGTTGTTGGTGACGTAACAGGTAATGCCGCAGGTGCGCACACAGGTACATTTGATGGCGACATGACTGGTAGTGTATATGCTGACGATTCGGGTATATTAGTAGACGGTGTAAATGCTAAAATTATAGGTGATATTGAAACAGCAAGTTTAAGAACAAGTGAAGATAAAATTGCACTTGGTGAAAACACAGGTGTAACTAACCAAGCGTATGGTGGAATAGCAATTGGACCATACGCTGGCACAACAGATCAAGATTCACAGGCAGTTGCAGTTGGTACTTCTGCTGGTAGAGAAAGACAAGGTGCTCAGGCTACAGCACTTGGACGTTACGCTGGACAAAATGATCAAGGTGTATCCGCAGTAGCAATTGGTAATAGAGCAGGGAGAGAATCTCAGGGCGCTGATGCAATAGCAATTGGTCAATTAGCAGGTGAAACAAACCAAGCTACAAACTCAATTGTAATAAACGCAACTGGCGTTGCAGTAGAAAATACCACAGTAAGTAGTTTAGTAATTAAACCAGTACGTGATGCAGTTGGTACAACTGTAATGATGTACAACAATGCAAACGGCGAAGTAACACACACAGCAACACCAGGAACACTAGCAGCAAATATAGATCAAGCAACAGTAAATATTGGTGCAACAACAGCAACAGCAATTAATATTGGTAATTCAGGTAGTACAACTACTATTGACGGCACTGTTAGTTTTTCAACTGCACTAGTTGCAAATAACATAACAGCTGACGACAGTATACAAATTACTACAGCAGTTGGTGCTAACAACGGTATTACACTTAATCCGCAAGGCACAGACACAAGTGTAAATATTACCGCAGACGCATTGCGTTTATTTGGAACACCAGTAACTGACAACATTAAAGCAGTAGGCGGTCTTGAAGGTGATTTAACAGGTAGTGTGTTTGGCGACGACTCTGCTATGCTAGTTAATGGGCTAGACAGTAAACTTGTTGGAGATATTGATTCTGTAAATATACATGGACAAGCATTTAAAGCAGATACTATTGTTAACAATACTGGTACTACTTTAGATTTAACAGCGGCTGGCTTCTTGAACATAATCGGCGGCAACACTGACGCAGGTGTGTCTAATATTCAAATGGATAAGCAAGGCATTAACCATATAGAATTAAAAACAGAACCAGGTAACCCAACTGACCCAACTGACTATGCAAGAGTTGCAATTAACGCAGGAACAAATGAAGGTGATGTGAGAATTGGTACTCCGACATCAACAAGAAATCAAGTTGTAGAAGTATATAATGCAACAGTTTATGGTACGCTTGTAGGAACTATACAAGGTTCAATTGTTGGTGATGTTAAAGGTAGTATTGTAGCAGATGACTCAACTGTAATAATTGATGGTGTCGCTGGTAAAGTTTTAGGACCAATAAGCAAGATAGTTGGCGATGTGCAACAAATTAGTGGACCAGGAGAAATTAGTTTAGATACACTAGTAACAGAAATTACAACTACTGCCACAGATGATGCATACACACTAGCAGATGGTGTTGTAGGACAAGTAAAAATAATTGCAATGGTTGGCGATGCCGGTGACGCTATACTTACTCCGACTACGTTTGCAAATGGAACTGATATTACATTTGAAGATGTAAATGATAACATAACATTATTATTCACATCAAATGGTTGGTTGAGCACTGCAAACCAGGGTAACCCCGTTATAGCATAAATATATAAAACATTAGGAAATGACAAATGAGTGAAAAAGAATATATTGTAAGTTTAAACAAAGGTGTAAACTACGAAGCGTTCAATCAAGAAATGATTGCTTCCACAGGAGGCGGTGATATTCCTGGACGCTCAGTTGACGTTGCTAATGCAAGACCTTTGTCACAGCGTAATACGCACTATATGTTAACTAACGAAGAAGCAGCAAAACTAAGTAGTGATACTAGAGTTTTAGCAGTTGAATTGCGTCCTGATTTACGTGATGACATTGATTTAGTACGTACTGCAACACAAACAGGCGACTTTACAAAAACTACACTAGACTACGGTAATTTTGTTAACTGGGGTCTACGCAGGATGAACGAAGTATCAAATCCATATACTGGTCCTAATGTTACAGGTGGATATGATTATACTTTAGACGGAACTGGTGTAGATATTGTTATTCAAGATAGTGGCGTCCAAGTAGACCATCCTGAATTTTATGATTATAACGGTACAAGTCGTGTACAACAAATTAACTGGTACACCGAAAGCGGACTAGCAGGTTCTCAAAGTGTTGACCACTATAGAGATTATGACGGTCACGGAACACACGTTGCAGGTATTGCATCCGGCTTAACATACGGTTGGGCTAAAGGTGCAAGAATTTATGCTGTAAAAGTATCAGGACTAGAAGGATCAAGTGACAGCGGCACAGGTATTCCTGTTTCAGATTGTTTTGATGTTATCAAAGGCTGGCATGCAAATAAGCCAGTTGATCCGGCTACAGGACAAAAACGTCCAACTATTGTTAATATGAGTTGGGGCTACGGCGGATACTTTACCGGTATTTCAGGAGGATCATATAGAGGTACAAGTTTTTCAGGAGCAGCAAGACGTCCAGACTACGGAATGGTAGGTTCATTTACAGGAATTGGTTATAGATATGTATCTAGAGTTGCTTCTGTTGACGTTGATGTGCAAGAATTAATTGATGCTGGAGTACACGTTGTTATTGCAGCTGGCAATTCAAGACAAAAAATTGATGTTGACGGAGGTCTTGATTACGATAACTATTTTACTAGAACATCAACTGGCACTACAGAATACTATTATAATAGAGGCGGCTCGCCGTTTTCAACACAAGCACATATTGTTGGTAATATCGATACTGATATCAATTCAAATGGATTAGAGCAAAAAGCAGAGAGTTCTGAAACAGGTCCAGGTGTTACTGTATACGCTCCCGGTACAAACGTTATGAGTTCTACCAGCACTATTAATAGGTGGGGGTCCGGTGACGGTCCTTATCCTGGAAATAGTAGCTTTACTATAACTAATATCAGTGGAACTAGTATGGCAAGTCCACAAGTTGCAGGATTATTGGCGTTATATACACAACTTAATCCGTCTGCAACTCCAGAGCAAGGATTAGCGTTTATTAATACAAGTTCAGGAAGTGATAAAATTTATACAACGGGACTTGATAACGACTATACAGATTCAAGAAGTATTCTAAGTGGTAACAATAGATTTGCTTTTAATAAATTTAATAGTGCAACGCAAATGACTATTGGTCAAACAACTGAAACAACAGAACTTGTTCCGGCAACATACGCACTAACAGTTGATAGTAATACAGTTAACGAATCTGGTACATTTACAGTAACTCTAACAACAACAAATGTTGCAACTGGAACATCAATACCTTATACAATTAGTGGAGTAACAAGTGAAGATATTGCCGACGAGCAATTGTCTGGAATATTTACAATAAGCAATAATACAGCTTCAAAAACTTATACTGTTACAGCAGATGAAACTACTGAAGGTACAGAAACATTTGAACTTTCTTTAACTAATATTAGTGAAAGTGTAAGTGTTACATTTAACGACACAAGTACAACTCCGGTAGCAAGTTATACATTGGATGTAGGCGGTGTAGCTAGTATTAACGAAGGATCAAATTTAACTGTTACACTAACAACAGTAAATGTTACTGATGATACATTAGTACCTTATACGATTAGCGGTACAGGAATCACAACAGCTGATATCGGCGGTAACGCACTAACCGGTGACTTTACTGTTATTAACAATACTGCAACACTCATCCTTCCAATTACGTCAGATGCTACTACTGAAGGTTTAGAGGCGATGACTATCGGACTAAACAATGGTGAAAGCTCAGTTAGTGTAAATATTAATGATACAAGTGTAGCAGGTGCAGTATCTTATACATTAACAAGTAATGTAACTAATGTTGACGAAGGCGGAAGTGCAACGGTTACATTAACAACAACAAATATTGATGACGCAACTTCTATACCATATACAATTACTGGTGTTGATTCGGCTGATATTAGTGGAGAAAGTTTAACAGGCAACTTTACTGTTACTAACAATACCGCAAATCTTATACTTACACTTGCAGAAGACTCTGTAACTGAAGGCGCTGAGACATTAGTTGTTACACTAAACAATGGTCAATCTAATGTTAGTATTACAATTAATGATACAAGCACAGCAGCAGCTCCAACGTTTGCGTTGTCAGGTGATGTTAGTGCAGTCAACGAAGGCGGCACAGTTTCAATTACGTTAACTACTACAGCAACAGATGATGCGACAACTGTACCATATACAATTACTGGTATTGACGCAAACGATTTAACAGCAGGAAGTATTACAGGCGACTTTACTATTACGTCAAATACAGATACATTGGTGTTTACATTTGCTGAAGACGTTGCAACCGAAGGCACAGAAACTATGAATCTTGCATTAGATAACGGACAAGATAATATTAGTATTACCGTTAACGATACAAGTATTGCGCCTGCTGCTACATATGCATTAGCAAATAGTGCAAACACTGTTAATGAAGGCGACTCGTTGACTATTACATTAACAACAGAAAACGTAGATGATGGTACATCTGTACCATATACAATCTCTGGCGTACTTCCAGCTGATATTGATGATAATTTATTAACAGGTAACTTCACAGTTAATAGTGACACTGCGTCACTAGTATTACCAATTACAGCTGACCAAACAACAGAAGGTTCAGAAACATTACAATTAGCATTAGACAATGGTGAAGCTACAACAACTGTTACTATTAATGATACTAGCACAACACCTGCAGCAGATTATACAATTACTGTTACAGCAAGCAGTTCAAGTGATTATACACTAAGTGGAACTGATAGAGGTGGTGCAGTAAATGGAACTGACCCAGGATTAAACTTCAATAATGGCGATATTGTTGACTTTAATGTTAATGCTAGTGGACACCCGTTTTGGATTAAGACTGCTGCTGTTACAGGCACAGGAAGTCAAGCAACTGGCGTAACTAATGGCGGTACACAAAATGGTACGGTTAGATGGATAGTTGGCAGTACTGGTACATTCTATTACATCTGTCAATACCACGGTTCAATGGTTGGCACAATTACAGTTTCATAATAGGAAAAAAGAATGGCAATACAATTAATCAATATTGGTAATATCGCAAATGACGGCACTGGTGACGATTTAAGAGAAGCATTTATTAAAACAAATGCTAACTTTGAAGAATTAGACTTACGTGATGATGAGAAAACAACTGCCACTAATTTAGGCGATAGTGGTCAAGGATTATTTGTACAACGTCTAAATTATGATCTACAGTTTAAAAAAATAGTAGGTGGTGCTGGATTAACGTTAAGTGCTACTGATAACAATATTACTATTAGTAATGATAAAGTGTACGATCTTACCCAAACTCCTGTATCAGACGATAATTATGTTACAAAGCAATATGACTTTGAAGATGCTAGAATACTTTATAATAATGTTTATAATACATTAGAAGACTTGCCAAATGCAAGTACATATCACGGATTATTTGTACACGTACATAGCACAGGCGGCGCATATTACAGCCATGGAGGTGCTTGGGTAGAGCTTGCACTTAAATCAGATATTCTAGAAATATCAGAAGATGCAACTCCACAACTCGGCGGCGACTTAGACGGCGGTGGATATGACATAGTAAATATTAATGAAATTACTGCCACTGGGCCTATTACAGCACCACAATTTAAAGGACCGCTCGTAGGTTCTACTGTAGGATTTCATGAAGGCGATGTTAGAGGAAATTTGTATGGTAACGTTAGAGGTGTAGATGTAGAAGCATTGTATAACCAATACTTTGCACCTGGAACTGGAGACTTCGGCGGCCTTGACTCTATAGCAAATAACGCACTTGAATTTATAATTTTTAATTCTGATGTTGATTTTGGCACATTAACAGCTCCTGCAGCCACAAGTCTAGACGGTGGCGCTTTATAAACTTCCGATAAATACTTAATATTAAGGAAGTTTAATTAATGTCTAAATTATGGAATATACCAACAGGTACTAGGTACCGTGTACTAGTCGAACGTAGTGCAGTAAACATACTACTTCCGCTTTCGTCTGTTGCTAACATAGAAGTTGAACAAATAGGCGGCGACTTACCTTCCGGTACTCGTTTAGAAGGTAATTACTTAACAGGTACTGTTTATGAAGTTGCATATGACACTACGTTTACATCAGTATTTAGAGCGTCAACAGACGATGAATGGCAAGACTGTACAATAGAGTTTGTTGTTACCGGACCTGATGATCCACAATGGACAACTGTACCAGGATTATTAAATGTAGGATCAAATGACGCACTTTTTATCTTAGACAGTGAAATAATAGATTATCAATTAACAGCAACAGACACCGATCTAAGCGCAGGCGACGAATTAACATATTTCATTGCTGACGGTGACGGCGTACTCCCTCCAGGAATCACATTATCCGAAGACGGCAAACTTACAGGTACTACAGAACCTCTTCTTAGTCTAGACAAACGTTATGTAGGTGGAGGATACGATACGTCCCCGTTTGCAGGATTGCCAATGGATTATGCTGCACTAAGTTCAAACGGGTATGCTAGTTTTTATTATGATACAGTTGACTATGGCTATAATGAACCTACGTCTAATCCGCGTAAGTTAAATCGTTATTATCCATTTGCTGTTACAGTAACAGACGGAGAAAACTTTGTAAGACGCGAGTTCAAAATATACCTAGTAGGTGATGATTACTTAAAAGCAGACAACACATTAATGCAGTCTGCTACAGGTATATTTACTGCTGACGTAACAAATGTAAGAACACCAACTTGGATTACTCCAAGAGATTTAGGTTTTAAACGTGCAGCCAATTATACTACGTTATACTTAGACATTATAGATAATTGGACACTAGAAGGCGTTGTAGTTTACACTCTTGACGATGTTAACGATGACGGATCACCAAGTGAACTTCCGCCAGGCATGGTACTTGATAGTCAAAATGGAGAAATTGCCGGGCGTATACCATATCAGCCAGCTATTACACAAAATTATAAATTCTCAGTAAAAGCAACACGTTTGACTACAGATTTAGAAACTGTATCAATTTTTGGTAATTATTACGAAGATGTATTATTAGGAAATAATAATATAAAAATCTATAAAATAGACCTAACAGGTGACTTAGATGGCGTAAACGATTTATTTGAATTAGTTAATAGAAACATACTGTTAGGTAATAGGCAATACAAAGTTACAAACGTAGATGATCGAAATCGAGATTATGATGTAATTTACTTCGATGACACCCTTGCACCTAGTATTAATTTAATATTAAGTAGAACTGCAACAACAGGCACTGACTATATGTTTGTAAGCAGATTAAATGAAACAGAAAAACAAAAGTATGCTGGTAGAACCCTTAAATTTAGCGAAACTGAAAAATATAAGATAAGCACAATTACTCCGTATATTGAATGGGAAATATCGCAAACAAATCCAAGCAATGATCCAATACTTCCTGCAAATGCTCCGAGACTAATTGAATTAAGTGCAAACTATTATGTAGATGATTATGTAATCAACGACACAGCAACCGGCGGAGATGGAAAAATATATAAGTGTATAAGTTCTCATGTTTCTGTCCCGCAAACTGATATTGACGGTATTTCGATTGAAATTAACGGTATTATACAAATTAATTTCCAAAGTAGTAATTGGATAGAAGTAGCAGAAACACTAGAAGGTCTAAGTTTGGCAGATAGACTATCTGCCACATCGCAAGCATTAAAGGCAGAATACGGTGACGATGCACATATAACTGTAGTTGATAACACGACTTGGAAATTATTAATTCCGAGCACAGCTACATCTAGAATAAAATCAAATATACAAAACTTTTTTATAGGTTCAGATGATAGTACAATAATAACTGCTAGACTTCTTAGAGATAATGAAGATAAAATTAAATTTGATGTAAATTTAGCTTCACAAATAAATCAAGGACGTAATATAGGTATTGCTGTATTTAGGAATGATACATTCTTTAAGAATGTAATTGTTGCATCAAACGATATACAAGATATTCCGAGTACTTCTAAAACATTCGAATTAAACGTAATAGGTGAAATTGATAGTAACATTAAATGGCTTACACCGGCAGACTTAGGAACTATTAACGCTAATTTTACTAGTACATTAAGATTACAAGCACAGACAACAGTTCCTGACACTAGAATGATTTATTCATTAAAGTCGGGCAAGTTGCCATTTGGTCTAACGCTAACTTATGACGGTGAAATTATTGGCGAGGCTAGACAATTTGGTACTGCTGATAATCCTGGATTAACTATATTTGAGGATTTAGCTGTATCATGGGACGGTTTCTTACCAGGCGATACTACTTTTGACAGAAGTTACAAATTTACTGTACAAGCAAGAGATAGATTTAATTACACAGCAATCGAACGTGAGTTTACATTAAAAGTTGAAGATTTAGATAATATACAATATACTGACATATATATGCGTCCAATGTTGCCGCCTGAACAAAGAAAATATTTTCAAAATTTTATAAGTAATCCTGATATATTTACACCAAATAAAATTTATCGCGCAGGCGACCCAAAATTTGGACTACAAAATAACTTAGATATGCTTGTATTTGCTGGAGTAGAGTCTAAAAACTTAGAGAACTTTGTTGCAGCATCATCAAAGAATCATAAAAGAAAAACTTATATTTTAGGTGAAATAAAATCTGCTATAGCTAAAAGTACTCCAATTGGTGATACAATATATGAAGTTATATACATTGATGTTATTGATCCTGCTAATGCAAAAGAAAGAGAAATTACAGATTCAAGTATTACTATTAAAAATCCAAACAAATTAAGTGTTGATCAACTACAGTATTCAATAATAGATGACGCTACACGCTACGGTGGTGGATATACAGAATTGCCTGTTTATACTAGGTCTCTTGTTAGATTTGTATTCAGTGAAACAGAAGAAATAACAATTGAAACTAGAGGATCAGGTGAACAAGATGTTAATGTCGATGATGCTGATTTTGAAGTTACTATTAGGGATAACGGGGACGTTGGAGTTGTATTACAAAAAGGTGATAGTGAACCATTCCGTTTTAGACCAAAAACCAACACTATTAAAACAGATAGTAATGCAATTAATGTAAGTCAAAGTACTGATTCAATAAAATATATTTCTAGTATAGATCATATGAGGTTGAATATTAAAAAGATTGGTGACGAAGAAAGAAATTATTTGCCATTATGGATGCGTACGGCACAAGACGGTTTTCAAGAATTAGATTTTGTTACAGCAATTCCAATTGCTTACTGTAAACCAGGTCAAAGTGCAGACGTTATCAACAACATTAAAAATTCAGGCTTTAATTCAAAACTAATAACATACGATATTGATAGATATATTGTAAAAAGTTCAAAAGATATCGCAGAAGAATCGTATATACTATTCGCAAATTATCAATTCAATGTTTAACAACGATAAATATAACTATTAAAGAGGAAAAATAACATGGCCAGTTTAATTACTTACCAAACAATTGACGGAGCATATCCAGTTGCAGGCATCGATAACGATACCCAAGGCTTTCGTGATAACTTTACTATTATTAAAGACGGACTGGCACAGGCACAAAGTGAAATAACTTCATTACAAAATAATACTGCAAAACTTAATAGACCTAATGACTTTGCCGGTACTGAGATTACAAGAGCTAATTTGAGTCAAGTTACAGAAGAATACCACAACATTGGTACAGTTATAGATGGGTTGAATATTAGTTTACTTAATGGTATGTATCAATCTGTTAATGTAAATTTACCTGAAGGCACAAGTACAATTAGTTTCGTACTGTCTGAATGGCCGCCAGTAGACCAATTAGCTAAACTAACTGTACAACTTAAAGGTAACGATAGCCCAGCATCGGTGTTGTTTACACTAGAAGGCGGCGGAACTATTAAATATGATCCAAATTACCCCCTTGCAAATGGCTCTCGTGGTATTACTGTTGATAGCAGTGAAGATCCAATATTAGTTGATTTTTGGTCCTACAATCAAGGCATAACAGTATACGCAAATTATAGAGGACGCTACGAAGCTTAAATGATACATCCGTATGTTGATAACCTAAATAATTTAACTATCAATGAGCTAGAGGAAAAAGTTATTGAACTCCAGCGCAAATACTTTATCACAAATAATCCTAGTGTGCAATCACAAATCTCCGTCATAATAGATATCTATAGAGAAGAAATACAAACTCGTCATCGTGCCGAAGCACAACGTCAAAAACAAAATCAAGATAATGGCGATAATTCTCTTGACAATTTAATCAAAGTATCGTAAAATACAAGTATGATTATGAAAACAGACGAACTAGGTATCCCACGATTCTCTAATAAAGATCTCGTTGATATGATCTATTCAGGTCATTCTGACAAGTGTCACGTAGTATTATGTGAACCATCAGATGATGTAGACCAGTTTAACAAAGCAATGGAAGAACAAGGCTTTGATAAACTACAAAAGTATATTCCATTAGATGTAGATCAACAAACTTTTGACGGTGTATGTCAAAGTGAATGGTTTATGCCTGATGAATACAAAGACATCAATGTATATGAATATGTACTAGGCAAAGCAAAAACACCCTGCCCACAACACGTACAAGATCGTATATGGGAAGAAATGGAAGCATATGGCGAACGTGATATGCACAATCTATTACGCTACATGATATATCTTGTAGACTTTATGCGAGAAAACAACATTGTGTGGGGTGTAGGCAGAGGTAGCTCTGTAGCATCATATGTGCTATACTTAATAGGTGTACACAAGATTAATTCAATCCAGTTTGGCCTGGATTGGAGAGAGTTCTTAAGATAAATATACGTATATTATAAGGAGACGAATATGGCCAAGCAAAGTCCACAAAGAAAACAATATCGCAGTATGCGGGGAAAGAACGTTGACATGGATATGTTGCGTAAGCGCAACGAACTTACGCCGGCAGTTGGAAATGCTCGTGTAAATGCTCGTGGTGACGAACTCGGAGCAGGCGGAAAGATTGTTAAAAAACGTGAGGATGTTATTTCTGAACATTATGCAACAGCAGGTTCAGTTAGAGATTCGAGTTCACGAGGTGAAGTACAGGAAGTTGTTGAAGAACAACCTGTAGTAGAACAAGCACCTGTTAAGAAAACAGTAACACGCAAGAAAGATCCTGAGCCTGTAGTTGAACCAGAAGTAGCTGCATTAGATGCAGAATTTGATGATGGTTGGGTTGAGGATAAAGACGGAAACTTCGTACCAAAAGGTGAATAAATGGCTCAGAATTTAAAAGCAATTAAAGGCACGCCACGTGCAGTAGGAAACCGTGTGTTAGTAACAGATATGCACTTTGGTGAACAAGTTACTAAAGGTGGTATTATACTAGGAAATGACGATGGCAAAACTAGAGGAATTTATCCTCGTTGGGCTAAAGTATTTTCAAAGGGACCTGAAAATAAAGATGAATATAGTATCGGACAGTGGATCTTAATAGAGCACGGAAGATGGACCCGTGCAATGAAAATGGACACTGATGACGGAGAATTTGATGTTCGAATGGTAGAATCAGAAAGTGTTTTAGCATATTCAGATGAAAAACCAGAGAGTGTCTCAATTGGAGCAGAATATAGTGATGGCGAACACGCAACCATTGACCCATCTTCATTCATAAAATAAAATATATAGGTTAATAAATGAGTTGGTTGAGCAAAATAGGATTTAAACAAAAAGAAATAGAAGTAAAAAAAGAAACAGTTGTTATTGATATGATGAAGGATGACGTAGATCCTCAAGAAGTGACAATAGAAAACGCATACAAGACACGTTGGATATGGTATCATACAATATTGGCTATTGAAATATTTTTTACTAACATATTACTAATTGCTATCTTATTACTCATAGCCTTCAAACTATAATTAAGGAACAACAATATGACGAATCCGTTTAAAGATCAAAAAGATTTCATGGAAGCATGTGATCAAACAACTAGCAATGTAAACATTGAGCAATATGGTATGTATCTTAGACTGATTGAAGAAGAGGGTGGAGAGCTCGCTGACGCAATCAAAGACAATGATGTTGTAGAGCAACTAGATGCATTACTTGACATAATTGTTGTTAGCATCGGCGCTATAAACAGTTTAGGAGTTGATGCAGAAGGTGCATGGAATGAAGTTATGCACACAAATATGGCTAAGATTGATCCAGAAACAGGCAAAGTACGCAAACGTGAAGATGGTAAAGTATTAAAGCCCGAAGGCTGGACTGCACCACAATTAAAACCTTTCTTAAATGTCTAAATAACACTTGACTCCTTAGCATTTATATGTTATTATATGTATAAAGCTAAGGAGTTTTCATGAAAATTACACCACAAACAGCAGGCGTAGGCACAACAGGTGCTACAGGCATTGCTTTATTAATCTTACACACAACAGGATATTTAACAGGATGGGCTTGGCCTATTCTTTATGTATTCCTTATTATCTCAGGCATTGGACAAGAAAATAGGAAGGGCTAACTATGGCTACGCACGGAATGATCGACTTAGAAACACTGGACACAAAGCCCAGTTGTACTGTACTAAGTTTAGGAGCAATCAAGTTCAACCCGCTAGACGATAGTGAGCCACACAGCGAACTATATCTTAAAATTAGTGTTGATGATCAAGATCGTTTGGGTCGTACTACAAGTGACGATACTATTGCTTGGTGGGCTAAACAAGATCCTAAAGCAATGGAAGAAGCATTTGATCAAACTGGCGCTGTTAGTGTCGAGGAAGCACTGCGTCAAGTAAGCAAATGGAGCGTAGGTTGCGATACTATTTGGGGACAAGGCTACGGCTTTGACCTAACAATTATGGAAGACATGTATCGTATGATAGGTGTTCCTATTCCGTGGCAGTTTTGGCAAATCAAAGATGCTCGCACACTGTTTGGTTGCTGTAAGGTAGATCCACGTAAAGTATTACAACAAACTAACTTACACAATGCACTAGCTGATGCTTACTTTCAAGCAAAAGGTGTGCAATTTGCATATAAAGAGTTAGGAATTATACGTTGAAGTATGTAATTGATATTGATGGAACCATTTGTAAAGAAGTGATTATACCTGACAGTGGTGGGAAGAAAGACTACGCTAATCATATTCCAATGCCAGAGCGCATTGCAAAAGTAAACGCATTGTACGATGCAGGACACACTATTAAATATATGACAGCACGTGGTTGTGTAAGTGGTGTAGATTATTTTAGCTTAACAAATAACCAATTAATTAAATGGGGTGCTAAGTTTCATGAACTAAGCGTAGGTAAAAAAGAAAACTACGATGTTTGGATTGATGACAAAGCATTTTGGAGTGAAAATTTCTTCCGTGAAACGGACGAGAGTTATGAGTAAGAAAACATGCGATGCATTTTTTTGCAGTAATCAAACTCCAAAAAAGTATCGATATTGTTATAACTGCGCCAAGAACAAAGGACTAGTTGGAAACAACGGTTTAGGTTTTTTTGGCTGGGCTATCATAATTCTAATTATATGGGGATTATTTGGATGAGCAATATACAAGATAAACTAAACGGTATTATGGACGAGATACAAGCCATAATGGAGTCACATCCAAGAGCGCACATACCACCTAGCGATGAGCTTCTTGAACTATTACGAAGAGCCAACATATACTTTGCTCATATGGATGATGAAAACAGAGATTATTTTCAGTATGTTAATCATGCTATAGAAGAAGAAGCGGAGTGGAACGTATGAGTGATCACAGATTTATAGCAGCAATGGATCACAGTGGTGGTTCAACAGGTGGCGTACTAGAACGCTACGGACAAGAATACACAGAAGCAGACAAGATGGAGAAAGTTCATGCTATGCGTCTTAGAATGGTCAACTCACCTGACTTCAACGATGAAAACATCTGGGCAGCAATCCTCTACCAAGACACAGTCACCCGCGGTATGGTTAACGTCTTGGATGAAAAAGGCATTGACACGTTCCTAAAGATTGACAGCGGATGTGATGCTGACGGCACACTCAAACAGTTTCCAGTAAAGCAGATGTTAGAGTTTGCTACAAACGGCATTGGTCCTAAAATTTACGGCACTAAGATGCGTAGCATTGTACACGGTGCAGGGATGGTACATCCTGTGCTTAAACAACAGTTTACACTTGCTCGTACTATTTGTGACTACGGACTTGTACCAATCATTGAACCAGAAGTACCTATTGACCATCCTATCAAAGGCGAAGTTGAGGATGCTCTTATGTATCACTTGCAAGAGTTCCTAGATGAGTTTCTAGGTAAATGTATTCTTAAACTAACACCGCCAGAAGTACCCAACTTGTATCACAATCTTACAGTGTTTCCTAATGTAGAACGTGTTGTATTTCTAAGTGGCGGATACACTACAGCAGAAGCGTGTAATAGACTAGGTCTTAATGACAATGTAACTGCCAGTTTCAGTAGAGCATTGTCAGAAGGACTAAAGTTTGGCTTGACAGACGAAGCATTTAATGCTACAATAAGCAGTAATATTAAAATGATAACAAAGGCAAGTGAATGACAAACGTATTTGAAGACGTAAACAAGTTTGGCACAGCATGTGACCAACCACCAAGTGAAGCAAACTACAAAATGTATCTCGATCTAATCCGTGAGGAAACAGACGAGCTAGAAGAAGCCATCCAAGACAACGACAAAGTAGAACAACTAGACGCACTAATCGACATTCTAGTTGTAACTGTAGGTGCTATTCGTGCAGCAGGTTGGGACGGAGAAGCAGCCTGGAAAGAAGTAATGGATACAAACTTTGCAAAGATTGATCCAGACACAGGCAAAGTGCGCAAACGTGAAGATGGTAAAGTACTAAAGCCTGAAGGCTGGAAAGCACCCGAACTTGGACAATTTATTTAAAAATTTTGAATGGTATGATTTCTTAGTAATAGCAATATTCGCTAAAGTATTTCAAGTTTTAATTATCGTCACCCTAATGGGCGGCGGCTTAGTAACAGCAACAATACTAGCACTAGTTTGGCAACTTTGGTTATTTTACGAAAGATTAAGAGCAGAAAGTACTTGACTCCTTAGCAGTTATGCGTTATAATATGTATAAAGCTAAGGAGTTTTCATGAAAATTACACCACAAACAGCAGGCTTAGGCACAACAGGTGCTACAGGCATTGCACTAATGATATTACACACAACAGGTTTCCTAACAGGATGGGCTTGGCCCTTGCTGTATGTATTCCTTATTATCTCAGGCATTGGGCAAGAAAATAGGAAAAATAAATGACTATTCATGCAATGATTGATTTAGAGACACTCCACACTACACCACGTGCAACTGTACTTACAATAGGCGGTGTTAAGTTTGATCCATACAATGATATAGAACCTCATAGTGAATTTTATCACCGTTTAGATTTTGAAAGCCAAGACAGAGACGTTAGTGATGACACAATAGCATGGTGGGGTCGTCAAGATCCTAAAGTGCAGGAAGAAGCATTTGCAGAAGATAATAGAATAAAAGTTTCAGATTTTTTATGTAGATTACCTAAATGGATGGTAGGTGTTGATGTACTTTGGGGACACGGTTATGGTTTTGATATTACTATTCTAGAAGATATGTGTAGACAAAATAAAAAAAATATTCCGTGGAATTTTTGGCAGGTAAGAGATAGTCGTACACTATTAAGTATGTGTAAAGAAGATCCTAGAAAAAAGATGCAAACAGATCTACACAATGCGTTAGCCGATGCATACTATCAAGCAAAGAGTGTGCAAATAGCTTATAAAGAACTAGGTCTAAATTAGTGAAAAAACTAAGCCATCAATCTAATTTTCACTTAGAGCATCAAAAGTTGATCTTTTCTAGTCCCGTAGGTAGTAAATTAATCGGTGTTGAGACTTCTAAAAGTGACGAAGATTATCTGTCAGTATATAGTCATAAAGTTATACAAAATCCTTTTTTTGTATTTCCTATGGATAACGAAGTTGTAAGTGTTAATCATGATAACAATACTCTTCAAGAAACTGTATCAATGACTGCTACACATGTCGCGTCTTGCGTTTTAAATCCTAATAGTTTAGACGCTAACTTAATATCAACGTTCTTAAGTCTGCTTGCCGCAGTCAAGTTTAAGTATACAACCATTCATGATGAGGCAAAATTTGAAAACTTAAAAAGTCTTTTGTGTGTTCCTGGCAACGGAAAAAGATTTTGGCAATACACATCTCAACATCATTATAATCTTTGGGAATGTATGCCTACTAGAGAACATAATTGGAGTCAACAGTTTGACGGGAGCGACCAATGGCATTGCAACAGTAAAAAACAATGGGGAGAACTAGTATATAATTACTACCCGGTAGTATCTCAAAAAGTAGGTTATGATGTAAAATTTGTTTCATGGATATTAAAAGATCTAGTGCTTATTAAAAATATAATTCTAAACGATACAATTATAAACGAAGAAGATAGAAAAATGATACAAGATGTAAAAGCACAAACTGTAGATTTAGAAGAACTACAATCATATAAAACAAAGCTATGGAGTCAAGTAAGGAAAGCAGCAGAAACTCCTATGTCAACTTACTTATTAGGAGAGGGTATGAGTCTAGAAGAAGCAAAAAATAAAAACCTTTTTGGATTGCAAGGTTTTTTAAATACTGTAAATAGTTTTGAGGAAACACAATGAAAGAATTATGGGTAGAAAAGTATCGTCCTAAAACAGTAGATGGCTATGTGTTTCGTGATGATGCACAACGAAATCAAGTAAATACATGGATTAAAGACAAGACTATTCCGCATTTGCTGTTTAGTGGTAACGCAGGCATTGGTAAAACAACACTTGCAAAACTTTTGTTTAATGAACTAGATGTAAATCCATTAGACTTACTTGAAATAAACGCATCGCGAACAAACTCAGTTGATGATGTAAGAGATAAGATTGTTAACTTTGTACAGATGATCCCATTTGGGGACTTTAAGGTTGTATTACTAGATGAAGCAGATTACTTATCACCAAACGCTCAAGCAGCTCTCCGTGGGGTTATGGAGGAGTATCATACTACTG
>Ga0228623_1000183_pt1 | contig 33138 bp, 18 predicted proteins | sample 28DmetaG_FD_182856 | JGI IMG/M metagenome (GOLD analysis project Ga0228623, IMG submission 182856) | Seawater microbial communities from Monterey Bay, California, United States - 28D | ecosystem: Environmental > Aquatic > Marine > Coastal | place: USA: California | collected 2016-10-04 | reverse complement strand
CAACATACAGTGATCAAGAGCTCCCAGCATGTGAGCCAGGATGTAGTGGTAATGTAAAAGTGATCAGAACATGGTCAGTAATTGACTGGTGTAACCCATCAGACTTACCGTTGACATTCATTCAGATCATCAAAAATGTAGATACAGAAGCACCTCAAGTTGAGGCAGAAGGCTTTAGTGTAAGTGTAAACCCATGGAACTGTCAAGCAGATTTCTCATTGCCAGCGCCAACATTACTAAAGGATTCATGTACTGAAGATGTATCTTACACAGTAAGTGGACCTGCAGGAACAACATTGTTAGCACCTAATACATCAGCAAATTCAAGTGATTTCTGGATAGTATTTGGAGCACCACAAGGAGTTAACGTATTTACATATACAGCAAGTGACTGTTGTGGAAACACTGCAAACGCTGAGATAGAAGTAAGTGTATTCGATGCTACACCACCAGTACCAGTAGCAACAGCGAATGTCATAGTTAACTTAACAACGAATGGTACACCAGATGAGAACGGAAATGCAAGTGGAGAAGCAAAAGTATTTGTTAGCTCAATAAACAACGGTTCTTATGACGGATGTAGTAGTTCAGTGAAGGTTGAAATCGCAAGAGAAGACGATGCATGTGATGTAAGCGGAAACGATACATTCAATGCAGATGGTCACCCAGGTGATGGATCACCAAATCCAAACGCAAGTAACTATGATCCAGATGGAGGAAGTTACGTTTCATTCTGTTGTGCAGATATCGATCAGGTAGATGAGGTAACAGGAGTAGAGTTCGGATTAGTGTCAGTAAGAATGAGAGTATTCGATGATGGTAACAATACAGGCTTCTACGGAGATTTCGTTGATATGAACGGAGACGGCGATGTACTTGATGCAGGTGAATATGACAACTACAACGAAACATGGGTAACTGTGAGAGTTGAAGGTAAATATGTAGCAGGTATAGTATGTCCAGCAGATGTAACATTAGCATGTGATATGGATTATACAGATCCAAATATGATCGGAACTGCAACAACACAATCATTATGTGGAAGTGAGTCAGTAACTACATCATTTACACCACAGCTTAATGCATGTGGAGTAGGATTTGTAATTGCAACATATACAGTTGAAGGTTCAAGCCCATCAATTTCATGTAGTCAGCGTATTACAGTAGAGAACCCGTATCCAGCATTTGATCCAAATGGAATCAGATTCCCACGTGACTTGCCTACAAGTCCTACAGGACAGATAGCATGTACGGACGATATCACATATGATCCACCAACATGGACAGCAGGACCTTGTGATTTCATAGGATACTCTGAATCTGTAGACACATTCTTTATTGAAGAAGGTTCAGGAGACAGTGATGCATGTTTCAAAATATTAAGATCATTCACAGTAATTGACTGGTGTGTATATGATGAGACAAATGGAGAGGAAGGATTAACACTTGGATCACAAACTATCAAGATCACAGACAAAGAGGCTCCGGTACTTTTAGCATGTGAAGATGCAACATATGATGTAGATGCTGACTGTGTACGTACAAGTACAGTATTGACTAATATGGCAGAAGACAATGGAGATTGTGCAAGTGATTGGTTGAAGTGGCAAGTATTTGTTGATACATGGGCTGATGGTGTAGTAGATTATGAGTATAGCTCATTCCTACCATCAAACGATTCAAATATCAACAACGATACGAACGGAAACGGAATCAACGATAGATACTTAGCTCCAACATCAAGTGGAGAAGAAGTAGCAGTTGACGTAACGGAAGTACTTGAGTCAAGCATGACTAATCATGTAGTATCTTGGAAGGTAACAGACGGATGTGGAAACGTAGCATCATGTGAGACTACATTTATGGTAGTTGATCAGAAAGCACCAACACCATACTGTGTATCTATCAGTACAGCATTAATGGCTAACGGTGGAGTTGAATTATGGGCTATAGATTTCGATCTAGGAGCATTTGACAACTGTACTGCACAAGAGGATCTAAGATTCACGTTCTCATCTACAGCACCAGAAAATGATAGTAGCTATGACGCTGCATTAAGATCATCATCAATGGAGTTCAATACTGCGGGAGTAATCTCAGTAGATGTATATGTATGGGATGAGTTAGGAAACTCTGATTTCTGTACTGTTACATTAACAGTAATTGATAACAATGGATCTGGATCAAGAGCGGCGGGTATTACTGCAACTGAGCTAGGAAACGGAGTTTCTGAAGCAGAGGTATTAATTGAAGCTAACATTAGTGAGTATCCATTAACTGTAGCAACATCAGCGACAGGTGATTATGCTTTCGATTCAAATCCAAATGGAATTGATTACGAAATCACAGTTAACAAGAATGATGATCACACTAATGGAGTAAGTACACTTGATTTAGTACTTATCCAGAGACATATCGTTGGATTTACAAATCTTGATAGCCCTTACAAAGTAATCGCAGCAGATATAAACGCTGATGATAAAGTAAGTTCTATTGATATTGTAGAGTTAAGAAAGCTTATTCTTGGAGTACAAGACGAGTTTAATAACAATACATCATGGAGATTTGTAGACGGAACACAAACTTTCGCTGACATAACTTCACCATTCCCAGTAGATGAGTCAAGAGTAATCTCTAACTTAACTGTTGACATGAATGAAGAGAACTTTGTAGCAGTAAAAGTAGGTGATGTAAATGCAACAGCTACACACAATGTAGCAGGAGCAACTACAGAGGTAAGAAGTGGAACTTCAATGTTATTAGAAGTATCAGACAGAGCAGTAGTGGCAGGTGAGCAGGTAGAAATATCTGTAAGCAGTGCAGACTTCAATGCTGTATCAGGTCTTCAAATGACTGTAGAGTTCAACGGACTTACATTCAACGATGTATCAGGAAAAGCAATCGCAGTAGGTGCGAGCAACGTAGGAGTAATCTCAGACAATGTAATCACAATGTCTTGGAACTCAAACACAGCAGTAACTACTACAGATGAGTTATTCGTAATCACAGCAGTGGCTACACAGAATGGTAACATCAGCGAGATGATCAAAGTAACAGACAGAGTAATTACTCCAGAAGTATACGTAGGATCAAGCTTAGAAACATTGAATGTTGAATTAGGAATCAGAGGTAGTAACGGATTAGCACTTGCTAACGAGTTAATGCAAAATGAGCCTAACCCATTCAAACAATCTACAGCAATCAGCTTCAACCTTGCAACTGCAGGTAAAGCATCTCTTACAATAAGAGACGTAGCAGGTAAAGTAATCAGAACAGTGAACGGTGAGTATGCAGCAGGAATGAACACTATCTCTATTGAGAAGAGTGATATCAATACTGTAGGTGTATTATACTACACTATCGAGTCTGGTGACTTCAGTGATACTAAGAAAATGATTATTATTGATTAACTGAAAATAAGGATTAAACATTTGGCTTATGGTCAATACGTTTTTAAGAGGCTGCTTTTTAAGCAGCCTCTTTTTATTTGGGTGGTATTAGTCTAATGTTTGTTCTTGTTAGATTACTAAAATAAAGAAACCCTCCGTATCTATTGATGCGGAGGGTTTTTATTGGGTGGGCCCACAGGGACTCGAACCCCAGACCCTCTGATTATGAGTCAGATGCTCTAACCAACTGAGCTATAGGCCCATGCTTTTTTAAGCGATTGCAAATTTATACAATTCATAATATAATGCAATGGCTTAAGACTATTATTTCAAAATAACGTAAATAGTCCTATTTTTTTGTTGGAGATCGGGAAACTTTCATAATTGCCAAAATAATCTGTAGTAATGTAGCAGGTCACTATATTATTAATATTCAAGATAAATCTTCAAGACACTTATAAAATTTGTTGTTCGAAAAGTCTATCAACCCTTAGTCTTTAACTACCTTGAGGCTCAGATCTAGGCTTCCTGCAGAGTGTGTAAGCGCACCGACTGATATAAATCCAACTCCAGTATTCGCGATTTTACGTACCGTATTCAGGTTGATTCCTCCAGATGCTTCGGACTCAAATTTGTCACCAATAGTCTGAACAGCCTCTACGAGTATAGGTAATTCAAAGTTATCTAACATAATACGTGTCACCCCACCGATATCTAGTACTTCATGTAGTTCTACTAAGTTACGTACTTCTACAGTTATGTTAAGTCCTTTCTGTGTTTCTCTTAAGTACTTGTGTACTCGAGTGATTGCATCAGTAATACTTCCTGCGGCATCGATGTGATTATCTTTTATCATGATCCAGTCGTATAGTCCGTCTCTATAGTTAGTACATCCTCCGATGCGAACTGCCCACTTCTCTATGAACCTGAGTAATGGTGTAGTCTTTCGAGTGTCTAGAATAGTTACATCTGTGCCTTCTACTTCCATCATGAACCTACTGCTCATAGTTGCTATTCCACTCATACGCTGCATCGCATTGAGTACTAGACGTTCTCCCATAAGTAGTGCTCTACTTTTGCATGTTACATGGAAAGCCTCATCGCCAAATTTTACATCACTACCATCTTCTATCATCATTTCGAACTGGGCCTCAGGATCTAGATGCTTAAATATCCTCCGAGCTAGATCAACTCCTGCCAATACACCTGTATCTTTTACGAGTAGTTTCGCTTTACTGGTGCTATCCTCAGGGATACAAGCAAGTGAAGTGTGATCTCCATCTTGGATATCTTCATGTAATCCGTCAAGGATGAAGTCTTCTAGTAATTTAGGGTCGACGCCTTCCAACATGGCCGTTTCTTGTTTAGTTTGTAAGTAATTACTTCGATCATTTTGTTGATATCCTTGACATTTGGCTTTTGGTAAATTAAGCTATTGTCATTGTTATGAACTGCTAATGTAACGAGTCGCAAGATAATCGCTTTTGTAATAGGATTCAACTCCTACTAATGATTGAAAAATATGATGAAAGAAAGAATAAAGATTAATGCTAATCAATTTGAAAGCAAATGATAAACTTTGTCATACTTGAGCCATGTTCTCATTCTTATTTTTCATCCAGTCATTTAAAATTCAATCAATTGGCCTATCATTAAGAAATCGCAGATTTCGTTGAAGGCCTTCAAACCCAGTACGCTTAACAGGCGATCCGAAGAATATACGGTCAAAGACTTCTTCGGTGATTTCCATCCAATCTTTGCGACTCATATCTAGCATGCCTGCTTTGGGTTGGAAATCTGGCTCATTATGCTGTTTAGCAAATCTATTCCAAGGGCAGACTTGTTGGCAGATATCGCAGCCAAACATATAGTTACCCATTAAGTCTTTGTATTCTATTGGAATTTCTTCTTTTCGTTCAATGGTGAGGTAGGAGATACATTTGCTACCATCCATCACATAGCCTTCTTCGCTGATGGCATCCGTAGGGCAAGCTTCGATACATCTTGTACAGGTTCCACAGTGATCTTTGATAGGAGAGTCTGGCTCGATCTCAAGGTCGCATATAATCTCGGACAGGAAGAAGTATGACCCTTCTTTAGGATTGAGAAGTAAGGAATGTTTACCTACCCATCCCATTCCTGATCTACGTGCCCAGTCTCGCTCTAGTATAGGGGCACTATCCACAAATGCCCTACCATCGATATCACCTATCTCTTCTTTGACGTATTTCATGAGATACTTAAGTTTCTTCTTTACCACTTTGTGATAGTCTCGGCCATAGGCGTACATGGCTAGTTTGGGTGCCTCTGGATCATGCTGTGTGTCCTCATTGTAATAGTTGAACATGAGGCTGATTACCGTCTTGGCGCCGGGCACCAACTTAGTAGGATCGGTGCGAAGATCGAAGTGGTTTTCCATGTAACCCATCGTACCATGATTTCCACCACCTAGCCACTCCTCTAGTCTGAGAGCTTCGACATCCATATGCTCTGCCTTAGCGAAAGATACGCCTGAAAAGCCTAGTTCTCTTGCTTTTTGTTGGATTATAAATTTGTACTGCGACTTGCTCATATAAGCACGCCAAGATACAAATATGACTGCAATACTATTTACAATGTTAATTGGTATCGGAAGTAAGAGTATTTATTCTAATGTTTTTTAAAGTTAAAAGGTCCTTGCGTCGCAACTCATACTTGCACTTCTTCAGCGCCAAAGCCTTGGCAGTAGCTATTTACCATTGTGCTATTGAGCATTGCCACGCTAGAAGTATAACTAGTAGTTCTCATTGTATTTCTGAGATGCATCTTCGCTTAGCAATGAATCTTTAGCAGAAGAGCATGATGAGACGGTAAATATCAGTACAACCGATATGGGTAGGTATTTCATTATGGTGTATTTTTCAATATGAATTTAATGATAGTGAAATAATGACCGAAAAAAGTCTTGCATAATATATTTTCAATCCTGTTGCACGCATCCATGTGTTTTTATATAATATGTCTTAGTGGATGATGTTATGAATTATTATACTGTTTCAGTCTTTATTAGTCCATTGTGGTACTTATATTTAGGGTCAAATTATATCTCGAAAATTAAATACTATTTAGTCTCAACTAATTAAACTATGAAGATAAATATTACACTTCTATTCGTTACGATATTTTTGACTAGCATGACAGCACAAGTAGTTATCAATGAGTACTCAGCATCTAATTTGACTAAATATGTTGATCAATTCGATAAGACAGAAGATTGGATAGAACTATATAATTCTGGCTCTTCAGCTGTAGATTTATCAGGATGGCACCTATCGGATAAAGAGTCCAAACCAGAAAAATGGGAGATACCAGATGGCGTTGTTATAGGAGCTAATGATCACATGGTTTTCCTTTGTTCTGGTAGAGACCAGGTATTCAAAAGTGGTTCTAATAGTCCTGCAGAATATCACACCAACTTTAAATTATCGCAAACTGGTAGCGGAGAAACGCTAATACTCTCAGATCCGTCTGCGGAAGTAATGCAATCAATTCCCTATGAGACGACATTAATTGAGAGTGATATTATCGAAAATTTTGGAAATTTACGAATAGATCTTGTAGAGACATCGAGGGTACGAGTAACAGATGGTGCGGACGATTGGATGCTCACCACATCCCCATCATTTAATCAATCTAATAATGGATCTCCAGTATACTCTGGCTATACAGAGACTCCGACTATCGATCTCGAGGCAGGATTTTACGAAGGGACACAATCAGTAACTATAACTAATAATGAATCTAATTCGGTATTGAAATATACTACTGATGGTACTAATGTAAAAGAGGATTCACCAGAGTACACGGGAGCTTTCGAGGTGACAGAGAATACTGTAATCAAAGCAAGATCATTTAGTACAGATATCCAGATACTTCCAGGGAAAATGGATTTCACTACTTTATTCATTGATGAAAACATTTCACTTCCAGTATTCAGTATAGCTGCTGACGGCATCCAACTTTTGGCTAATGATAGAGATGATTTAATCCAAACAAGAGAATTTAAACCAGTAGGATCATTAGAATATTTTGATGCTTTTGGAGAAAGGCAAGCTGCATCATTTGGTGATTTGAATAGACATGGACAAGATAGTTGGGCACTAGATCATAGAAGTATTGATTGGGTTAGTAGAGATGAGATGGGATATAATAAGGCTATTAATACGGAGCTTTTTGAATATTCGGATAGAGATGAATATCAAAGAATCATCCTTAGAGCTTCTGGAGATGATAACTATCCAGCAAGACAAGATGGTAATCTCGGAGGATCACACGTCGGTAGTACACACGTGAGAGATGAATTCGTGCATCAGATAGCTCAGGATGGAGGAATGAAAGTAGATGTAAGAGCAGTAGAGAGAGTAGTAGTATTTCTCAATGGGGAATACTGGGGTGTATATGGACTGAGAGAACGTCCAGTAGATCATGATTATATAAAAGAGTATTACGGACACGAAAAGCCTGAAGTACAATTTTTATCTACTTGGGGACAAACTGAAGCAGAGTACGGTGGATATCAAGCCTTGTTCGATTGGATACAATTCAGAGAGTTTATTCTCAACAATGATATGGGTATAGAAGAAAATTATCAATATGTAAAAGACAATTATCAAGTACAATCTCTAATAGATTATATGGCTGTCAATCTCAATACAGTTGCCAAAGATTGGCTCAACTATAACACTGGTTGGTGGAGAGGACTGAATCCTGATGGATCTCATAAGAAGTGGGGATATATTGTCTGGGATATGGACGCTACTTATGGATATTATATCAACTATACGGGAGTACCTAATGAAACTCCAAATGCAGAAGCTTGCGATATAGATGAAATATCTGATTATATGGATGACTTTTTCGGCGGCTGGGGTAGCGGTGGCGGAGATGGGTTTAATGATAATTATTTAACTCCGGTAGATTGCGCTACAGTAGGGGTTAGTAGTCCTTATGATAGCGATGACCCTATATTCAATTGGGTAATTCAGCAAGACAAATCTTGTTGTGAGAGTAATTGGGACAATAGCTGCCAAGCTAGATATGATTTCATAACTGAGTACGGTACCAATACATCTGAGTTTCTATCAGTAAATGGTAACATCGGTAAGCATGAAAAAATATTTTTAAAACTACAGGAAGAAAGTGATGAGTTTAGGCAATTATACTATTCTCGTCAGGCAGACTTAATTAATACAGTTTATAGCTGCGAAAATATGCTGACTACACTAGATGCTATGGTGGCAGAGATCAGGCCAGAGATGCCAAGACAGATCGCAAGATGGGGAGGAACTTTGGAGGAGTGGGAAGGAAATGTAGTGCTGCTTAGAGAATTCGTAGAGCAAAGGTGTGAGCTTATTGGTGAAGGAATGGAGTGCTTCGATTCTATTACAACATCATATAACTTAACTCTCAATACTTCTCCAGAGGGAGTAGGAGAAATCGACTTAAATACACTTGATATTAGAGAAATGCCTTGGACGGGTAAATATTTTGATGGTATGGAAAATATCATCAAAGCTAGAGCTTTCGACGAAGATGATTGGTATTTCAGCCATTGGGAAACTATTAATGGAACAGCAGTAACCGAGCCTACTAATTTTAAATCTGCAATCAGATTGACCCAAGATGAAGAGTTGATAGCAGTATTTAGCTCAGATCCAGTAAGTACATATGAGACAGAGACTGGACATACTTTCGAAGTATTCCCCAACCCTGCCAGTGATTATGTAGTACTTAATTTTGATTTGGCTATAGCCTCAGATGTCAAAGTAAGTATCTACAATACATTAGGCAGTAAGGTCGCTGATGTATATTCAATCAGTGGTCAGCGAACATCCGGTCAACATACAGAAAAGATCAATATTGACGGCCTAGGACTCACATCTGGTATGCATCTTATAGAAGTATTAGCTAATGAAGACAAAGCAGTATTTAGAGTCATGATCTCTAAGTAATGCAGTTGTTGTCACTTTATATTGAATAAATAAGATAGAAACGAGGACCTTGTCATTAAGATAGGGTCTTTGTTTTAGTTAATGGAGCAAATATTTGTAAGATAGTAGATTCGAGTTTGTATAAGTCTAAAATTCTTATTTCTATTATATCATGAGTTTATAATAATCGGTATTCTGTACCACTCAAATTTTTTGTGGTATGAATTGTGTAAATTGTATTAGTAAATAAACTAACCACAGTTGAAATTTGACAAGAAATATCTACTCGCCCTTTTACCGCTAGCCATAGTAAGTGGGCTACTATATTACTTCAGTGATATAGCGACTTATGTAGTATTGGCATGGGCATTATCCATGGTAGGTGCACCTATCGTGATGAAACTAAGAAAATACCTTGGCAAAAATGTGGCTGCTGGAATCACAGTAGGTTTATTTGTGTTGCTGATAGGGTTAATATTATGGATTTTTATTCCTCCGCTATTACAGCAAGCTAAAAACCTGACTACAGTAGATTATAATAAGATGATCGGAGGACTCGAGCAGCCAATTAATGACTGGAATCAGTGGCTCGTTAACCGTGGCCTAATGGAAGATAGAGCACTCAAAATTTCGGAAGTCTTTGTAGAGCCTATTCTTGAAAAAAAGCCGTTAGTAGCTACAAAGGTTATTCCATTGGATTCGCTGCTTAATGACTCGACGAAAGTAGGTACTAATATAGCTTTGGTAATCAATATCGATAATGAGGCGATATATCACGAACAGTCTAAACTTGACAATGTGGCTGGTGACGAAGATGGATTATTAGATATTCATATGGGAATCTATAAGTATTTTAATCCCTCTATTATTCCATCAATATTCTCTTCGTTCGTAGGTTTTTTTGGTAATATATTGGTAGCGATTATGTCGATCTTATTTATTGCATTTTTTTTTCTGAAAGAGCAAGGATTGTTTAATACTATGATTACATCTATCCTCCCCAACAAGTATGAAGGGCAGACTTTCACCGCAATAGACCAATCTTCTAAATTACTGATAAGATATTTTGTAGGAGTAGTGGTTCAGATTATGATCATTACGATATTTGTATCTTTAGCATTGAGTATACTAGGTGTTAAGAATGCTCTGTTAATTGGTTTTTTTGCAGCACTCATGAATATCATTCCATATATAGGTCCGATACTAGGGGCATCATTTGCAGTATTAATTACATTGTCATCTAATTTGGCATTGCCGTTCTATGATGAGATGTTACCATTGCTGTTCAAAGTAATGGGAGTATTTATGGTGATGCAATTGCTCGATAATTTTATACTACAACCTAACATATTTTCTAAATCTGTGAAGGCACATCCACTTGAGATATTTATAGTAGTACTTATGGGCGCTAAGATAGGAGGTATCATAGGTATGGTAGTTGCTATTCCAATATATACGGTATTGCGAGTTCTAGCAAAAGTATTCTTAAGCGAGTTTAAGGTAGTGCAAAGTATTACTAAAGGAATATAGCGTTTTTCGCAGAAAAAAGTGACAGAGTATTTCGGCAGCATTTCAAAGAAACGCTAACAATATTCCAAGACAATTTCCGTGATCAATCTTTTGTCTTCTGTAAGTATTCTATTGATGACTTCTAACTATACATAGAATTCAGCTAACTGAAATTTACTTTTTCAAAGCTTTTTCAAGTGCTGCAGTAGCAGTCACTGCCTTCTCATAATCAGGTTTGATATTCATACTATTTTGATAGTCTATTAGAGCATTTTCTAGATTTCCTTGTAGCTCATGTACGACACCGCGATAATAGTAGCCGACATGATTGCCAGGATTATTTTGAGTTATGATGTTGAACTGTTCATAGGCTTTTTCCAGTGAATCTTGCTCTATGTAGAGTATACCAGAGTTAAGGTTGGCTTTTAAGTAATTTTTATCCAGTATATGTATTTTTCTGTATAGTTTTTGAGCTCCGAGCACATCTTCATTATTCTGAAGATAGAAAGCTAAGGAGTGCAATGCGCTCACGTTTTCAGGTTCTGCAGTTATAGCATTTTGATAATATCTTTTAGCTAAAGGATCGTTTTCAGCCATAGCATTTTGTCCTAAAATGAGCCATGCGTCTACTAAATCTGAATCATTTTCTACAGCAGTCAAGAATGCATTTTTAGCTTTCTTTTTATCTTCATCATGTTCATTAAATACCATCCCTAACATGAAGTATGCTTCAGCATTCAGGGGCTCGTACTTTAGTATCTTATTGAGAGTAGATACTGCATAATCGTATTGGAGCAGTATGTACTGAGTTTCCGCAAGTTTAAGTTGGGTAGCTGTTCGCTCAGGATACATTGCACCTACTCTCATCATAGTCATCAGGCCTAGTTTAGATTGACGGAAATCCATATACGCATCACTGAGTAGATGATAGTAGTTAGGATTGAGAGAATCCAGCTGCACCGCTCGTTCAGCATCTTTCACTGCGTATTCGTTTCCGTTGTTTTCCATGTATGCTTTCGCTCTTTCATAGTAGAGGCTTGCGTCTAAAGGAAATTTTTGGATCTCGGCCGTAAGCAGGTCTATGGACTCTATACCTGTAGTATTTATAGATACAGAGGATTGAGCTGAAGTCTTTATATCTTCTTTACACTGAATCAATAACAAAGCGCCAAGAACTAATAGTAACGTGGTAAGGGTACGATTCATATTATATAATATATCATTTTGTTATAACGATTACAAAAGTAATAATCCTATTTGTTTCGGCTAAGTTATTCTTGATATATAGACTTTAATGACCATCTAGCATAAAAGACATCATAACATAGCGGTATAATTACCATCGAAAAGACAATCCTAGTTTAAAGCTTTTTATTTAATTAAAGTTGTCCATAAATCAGGATTTTTTGACTATTTGATAGGTTAGTGCTGCTTTGATACATTGTTTTATTTCCTCAGTCGGAATGGCTTGGTCCATTTAAAAAACTAATATAGTATTTCCATTCTCAAGTGTATCTTCATATATTGCTTTTAAAGTGGTCACGAATGTGCTAGTGCGTTTGAATTTTAAAGCATATTGACTTGGATTTACAACCTTCGAGTCAATTATAATACTTCCTTTATTAGTGAGATAACTAAGTTCTTCTCATTTCAGTGTCTCTTCAACAGTAAATTCCCATTACAAAGACAAAACCTTTCTCTTTACAATGCTATTATATTTAAAACTGATAGATAACTGTTTTCTCACACAGATCATCGTTATTTGTGAGTTATACTATCATCCTCATTAGTAGAGATATAATATGCCAAAAGTCGTTGAAGAAGAATTTATAGAAGTCATAGGTGCCAAAGAGAATAATCTCAAGAATATTAGTGTTAAGATCCCACGTAATAAGCTGGTGGTGATCACTGGTATTAGTGGTAGTGGTAAATCTTCATTGGCCTTTGATACGATATATGCTGAAGGGCAGCGAAGGTATATGGAAACTTTTTCATCATATGCACGTCAGTTTATGGGAAAACTCGATCGACCAGAGGTAGAGAAGATAGATGGACTCAGCCCTGTCATTTCAATAGAACAAAAAACAACTGCATGGAACCCAAGATCTACGGTAGGGACTACTACTGAGATATATGATTTTCTCAGGCTGTTATATGCTCGAGTAGGAGAAGCATACTCTCACGTGTCTGGTAAAAAGATGATTAAGTATACAGAGCAACAAATCATCCAGCATATACTTGACAATTTTAATGGAAAGAAGATAGCAGTATTGGCACCATTAGTGCGTGCAAGAAAAGGACACTACAGAGAACTATTTGATAATACTCGAAAGAAAGGATACACCAAAGTAAGAGTCAATGGTGAGATCATAAATCTTGAGCCAGGACTTAAACTAGATCGATACAAAACACATGACATTGAGTTAGTGGTCGATCGCCTCAAAGTAGATGAAGGTCGAAGAGATAGATTGTCAGCATCACTTCAGATGGCACTCAAGTTGGGTGGAGATTTTATTATGATTAATGATGTAGATGCCAATGAGATCATACCATTCAGTAAACAATTGATGGATTCAGAGTCAGGAGTATCTTACGAAGAACCATCACCTAATTCATTTTCATTTAATTCGCCTTATGGTACATGTCCAACGTGTAAAGGCTTGGGTCAAGTGAATGAAGTGGATATGGAAAAGGTCGTACCTGATGATACGAAGTCAATCAATGGTGCCGGTATTGTTCCTTTTGGAGAAGTTAGAGACAATATGACTTTCAAACAATTAAGAGCAATCGCTAAAAAGTATAAATTTAGTTTTTCAACTCCTATCAAAGAGATTCCAAAGAAGGCGCTAGAGATAATCTTGCATGGTGGTGATGATAGCTTTATAGTAAAATCTCATTCGTCGCATGATCTTACATACAATTTGGCAGAGCAAGGTCTTTTCAATATGCTCAGTCGATGGTATAAAGATAGTACGAGCGAAAAGATCCGAGGATGGGCCGAAGACTTTATGACTATCAATACTTGCTCAAGTTGTGAAGGGTATCGCTTACGAAAGGAATCTTTGCACTTCAAGTTAGGAGATAAGCACATTGGTATATTAGCGCATATGTATCTAGATGAGCTAGCTGAATGGATAGATGAGTTGCCAAAACATCTTAATAAAAAACAAAATACTATAGCGGAAGAGGTCCTTAAGGAGATAAGAATGAGGGTAGGTTTTTTGCTTGAGGTAGGATTAGACTATATGACTATAGATAGACCTACACGGACACTCTCCGGTGGAGAATCTCAACGAACTAGATTGGCGACTCAGATCGGATCACAACTTACAGGTATTACGTATATCATGGATGAGCCGAGTATAGGATTACATGAGAGAGATAATCACAGACTGATCAATGCACTCAAAAATCTATCCGATATAGGGAATACAGTAATCGTAGTCGAGCATGATAAAGATATTATGTTAGCTTCTGATTACTTGATAGATATTGGTCCTGGTGCTGGAGAATATGGTGGCGAAATAGTACAGCAAGGAACGCCAAAAGAAATACTCAAAAAGAAAGGTACTACTGCGGCATATCTAAGTGGAGAGTTAAAAATTCCAATTCCTGAAAAGCGAAGAAAAGGAAATGGAAAGTTTTTAGAGCTTAAAGGGGCTATTGGAAATAATCTTCAGAATGTCTCTATGAAGATTCCATTGGGGGTACTTACCTTAGTGACAGGAGTGTCAGGATCTGGGAAATCTAGTTTGATTAATGAGACATTGTATCCTATTCTCAGATCTGAGTTTCATAGAAGTTTACAAAAGCCACTACCCTATAAAAGTCTTAAAGGTATGGAGCATCTTGATAAAGTAATCGAGATAGATCAATCTGCTATCGGTCGTACACCTAGATCCAATCCTGCAACTTATACTGGGGTATTTACGGATATACGAAAGTTATTTACCAATCATCCAGAGGCGAAGATACGTGGATATAAAATGGGAAGATTTTCCTTTAATGTAAAAGGTGGAAGATGCGAAACTTGCGGAGGTGCAGGTAAGCGAGTTATTGAAATGAACTTTCTGCCAGACGTACTCGTAGACTGCGAAGAATGCCAAGGACGTAGATATAATCGTGAGACGCTAGAGATATTATTCAAAGGAAAATCTATCTCTGATGTATTAGAAATGTCAGTGTCAGAAGCGGTAATTTTTTTTAAAAATTTACCTAATATCTATCGTAAAATCAAAACACTAGAAAGTGTAGGTCTAGGATATATAACACTCGGACAACAAGCCACAACGCTCTCAGGAGGAGAAGCACAGCGGGTCAAACTCTCAGAAGAACTATCTAAAAAAGATACAGGGAATACTTTTTACATATTGGATGAACCAACAACAGGATTGCACTTTCAAGATGTACAGCATCTGATAAATGTCCTCAATAAGTTAGTAGACAAAGGCAATACAGTCGTAATAATAGAACATCATATGGACGTAATTAAAGTAGCGGATTATATCATTGACGTAGGACCTGAAGGTGGAAAAGGCGGAGGAGAAATAGTATTTTCAGGTACTCCTGAGAATCTCGCTAAAAATAAAAAAAGTCATACCGCCAGGTATTTGGCTAAGGAGCTCGTTTAGACAGTAGTAATATTCTACTAGGTCAATGTAGTAATACATGATTTATTTGCACTTTTTCAAAAACGTCCAGAACTTTTTTTTAGTTCGGGTAGATATTTAAAGGCGGTACTTTAATGCGTTTCATCCAGTGAAGGGCTTAGTGATTGACTATATCTGAGAGTCTTCCTATCGGTATGCCTCTAATTTTATTTGGCTTAGGCGAGCTACAGAGGAACAAAATATATCCATCATATAGATCTTCTAAATTGTTTTTGTAAGCATATGATATGGCCGCATTGCAAGCGGTCAAAAATGATTGGGTATACTTTGCTTACTAAGAGGAATATCTTTTATCCCGACAGATGTGTTAGCTACACTTATTATATATGAGGGTTTATCTGGCTATAATATATTATCATCTCCTTGCAATACTCGATCCATATATCCTTTAATCTTCTCACATAAAGAATTGGTGTTTGGGTTCGATATTGATTATAAGTTTTGATATTCGCTAGGCGATTGTCTTTTTCAAATAGGGTAGAGCTAGCCATTTGTAGTATTGGACTGTCTTATTTTTTCATAGTGTGCTAGAGCACGTATTAGATCGCGATCGATCTTCTTAATGATGTGTGTTGTTATGGGGGGATATGATGCAAGGTTTAATTCCCATCATATTTTTATATACTGTTGTATCGCTTCCGCGATCTTTCGGTTATTGCTAAGACGCGGTACTTTATTTTGGCCACCTAGTTTTCCCAGAGATTTCATATAATTTCTAAAAGTATCGGTCTTCATCTCTCTCAATACTAATGGTTTTAATACTTTTCCTTCTATTAGATCTTGATAATAAATATTCTTTCTACTTAATTGTGAATCTAATTCTTTACAAAACTTTTTGATGTCTTTAGGAGATTGGCTAAACTCTACAAACCATTCATGATAAGGTGTGCTTCCGTCTATTGGATTGACCTCAGGAGCTACGGTATATTCTACTATTTGTGCATCATACTTGGCGCAGGCGGCTAACATTGAATCTTCTATTTCTTTACCGATTACATGCTCTCCGAATGCAGATATAAAATGCTTGATACGACCACTCACCACAATGCGATATGGATTCAACGACACAAATTGTATACTATCACCAATGATATAGCCCCAAAGACCAGCATTGTTATTGATGATGATCGCATAGTCTTTATATAATTCAATATCATGCAGTCCAAGCCTTGAAGGATAATCATTTCCCATCTCCTCTACTGGCACGAATTCAAAGAAAATTCCTGAACGGGTATTGAGCAATAGTCCTTCATTCTCAAGTCTATCTTGAAATGCAATGAACCCTTCGGAGGCTGGGTAGGTCTCTAAACTAGGAAGTCTTTTGCCTATAAGCTTCTCTATAGTATCTCGGTAGGGCTCGTAATTGACACCACCATACACGAAAATCCTGAGATTTGGGAAGATTTCCATGATGGTTTTCTTGCCAGTAACTTCTATGAGTTTTTCAAAGTACATCTGTACCCATGGCGGAATTCCACCAATCAGTCGCATGTCTTCATTCTTAGATTCGTTGATGATAGCATCAAGTTTCTGTTCCCATTCTTTAATACAGTTGGCCTCATAACTTGGCAATTTGTTGGCTGCTACCCATGCCGGTACTTCATGATTAACTATACCAGATAGACGACCTGTAGGTATGCCCGCTTTGTTTTCCATCTCAGGTGACCCCGAGAGAAACATAACCCGTCCATCCAATACATCTTGCATCTTGGCTTGACTCGCTACATTGAGAAAAGCAGAAGTAGCCGTCCTCATATGATTCGGCATACTATCTTTGGTAATAGGAATATATTTCACGCCAGAGGTAGTGCCGCTAGTCTTGGCTAGATATTTTGGTTTGCCTGGCCAAAGAACGTCTTTCTCTCCTGCAAGTATCATATCTATATATGGTCTAAGTTCTTCATAATCCCTTAGCGGTACATGAGCAGCAAAAGACAGATGATCATTTATACTAGCAAACTGATGATCCTTACCAAATTGCGTGTTACGCGCTTTTTTAATCAGTTGTTTCATGATATTATCCTGATCACGAGCAGCATTGGCTGTCCACTTGGCTGTATCTCTAGCGATCCAATTGCAAAAAGGTTTCGATATGGTCGATTTGTATCCCATACATGCAAATATCTTAAATAAAAGAAAGTACTACGATTATTATCGATTGATATTATAATGATATCAGAATGTGTTTCATTTGAATCGCTCTATCAATCGAAGATTGAGTAATATCCAACCACATTATTGTGGACATGTATTTTCAGAGTTTGATCATTCATAATCATGTTATTTTCCATCTCATTATTTGATTGTGTACTGAATAACACTTTTATTTTTTGAGATTGTTATACTCGATGTGATTTTAACTGTATTATTTGCTGGTCTATCGGAAATAGTACCGCTGCAAGAATCCATAAGATTAATAGACACTATCAGGTCATCCCGAAAGGATTGATAATTCAAAAGGTTGATGTTATTTTCAAATGTAATTGCTTGAGTCAGAAATTTTATCTCTGTTCAATAGATTTATAATAATCGGTCTATACTTTTTAACTAACGATCTATATCTGGTTAAATAAATATTTTAAATCAGTTGATACATTCATCGAAAGAAGTATTTGCAATTTTTCTAACCGTCTGAAGCTTAGAAAAATACACTTACATCAACGAAATAGAGCATCTTGGTCCACTTATTGAAAAGTTTATAAGATTCAAAATACATAACAGATTTTTAAAATTATATGTGTTCCAATCTTGGGTAGATAACCCTCACACTATCACTTACTTTATACATCTATAAAAACAACATAAGACTTAACTATTTGGTTACTAATGTAAAAACATATAACATATTTTCGTAATATGTAAATATTATCATTATGTTTACATTTCCTAGTAGCAGTATATGAAGAGAGTATCCCAATGAGTATCTTTCCCAAGAAGGTCTTATTTATTCTCGTAGATTAAAAGAACTTGAAGTATCGATATATCCAATTGATGCATCTTCTTGATTATAGAAAAACCTATTTCTATTTACTAGACATAGATCAAGTTTTAAAGAAAAGAAAAATTCGTACTACCCAAACGAAACAGATAAATATGGCTGTGAAATCTACAACTAAGAAAAAAACAAGTAAAGCAAAAAAAGGTAAGATACAGGATGATAGACTGCGCAAGATCTTTGGTATAGTATGCTACTTGTTGGCAATATATCTAGCGGTAGCATTTATATCTTACATGTACACTTGGAAGACAGACCAAGATAAAGTTCTCCAATTTAGTTGGGAAATTATGATGCAAGGTGACCTTACTGTATCTAACTGGTTAGGTAGACTAGGAGCATTCGTTTCCAATGCATTTTTTTATTGGGGCTTTGGATTACCATCAATAGCATTTGTGTTCCTATTATTTAAATTAGGTTCAGATTTTATAAAGAAGAGATCACTTCAGCTTTTCTTTTATAAGGCTAAAGATGTATTACTATGGATTGCATTCCTATCATTAGTACTTGAGTTTTTATTTAGAGGAAGTGACTTCACATGGGGTGGAGCCTTTGGAGAAAGTGCATGCCTTTGGCTGATTAATTTTGTCGGTTCAGTAGGTCTATTTTTCCTTTTACTATTCAGCCTTGTGGGTTTTGTCATCTGGCAGTTCAATCCACAGTTGAGTCAAATACAAGCAATGTTACCAGGTGGAGAGAAGATAAGTCTTGACACGATTCCTTTCGCCGAAACGATAAATCGATTCCTTAGTAGTATGCCTACTATAGGGTCTGAAGAGAAAGTAGCTAAGTCGACCCCTTCAGCTACTTCCTTTAAAGATGACTCTAAAGGCTATACTGCATTGCGTCCTTCCCAAGAGGACGAGGCCCTAGATGGTGCCGTTCCAAAAACCACTATTAGTACTGATGGACAGGAAACTCCAGGATCTGCTTTAGATTTTGAGTTGCCTGCGCCATCTGCTACTAATCGCATGCCTAAACCTAAGTATGACCCTTCTGCTTTAGAGATGGAGGTAACGGATATATCAGAGGAACCAAAAGCTTTATCTAGTTTGGATTTCCAAGAGGAATCTATTGGGGATCCTATGGATAGAAAGACGGTTGAGTCAGGAGCTGCGGATAAGCTAGAAATCAACAAAGAAGAAGATACTAGTCAGCCATACGATGAGAAACTTGATCTTTCTAATTATGTACCTCCTAAGATCGAATTTTTAGAAGAGTACGCGGATCGAAAAGTAGAAATTGATAGAGCAGAACTAGAGTCTAATAAGGATCAAATTATCGAGACCTTACTCAATTATAAAATAGAAATTATTAAGATCCGTGCAACTATAGGACCTACAGTGACACTTTATGAAATAGTACCTGCGCCGGGTGTAAAGATTAGTAAGATCAAAAATCTTGAAGATGATATAGCATTATCTCTTGCAGCACTCGGAATACGTATTATTGCACCGATACCAGGAAAAGGGACTATAGGTATAGAAGTACCTAATAAGAACCCGCAGATAGTAAGTTTCCATGAGGTAGTGACAACGGATAAGTTCCAGGCGAGTAAGATGGCGTTGCCGATTGCACTTGGGAAGACGATATCCAACGAAGTATTTGTAGCTGATCTAGCGAAAATGCCTCACCTTCTAGTGGCAGGAGCTACAGGTCAGGGTAAGTCAGTAGGTATCAATACCATATTGATGTCTCTATTATACAAGAAGCACCCCTCACAAGTGAAGTTAGTGTTGATAGATCCTAAGAAGGTAGAGTTATTTCCATATGCTAGTTTAAATAAGCATTTCTTAGCTTTCTTGCCTGATCAAGAGGAACCTATCGTAACTGATACGACTAAAGCGATACATACGCTAAATTCTCTATGTCTGGAGATGGATGCAAGGTACGATTTACTCAAAAAAGCTAGAGCGCGTAACTTAAAAGAATACAATGATAAGTTCTGTGCACGTCGACTTAATCCAAATGACGGGCACAAGTTTTTACCATATATAGTATTAGTAATAGATGAGTTTGCCGATCTAATCATGACAGCTGGTAAAGAGATAGAACTACCTATCGCAAGGCTCGCTCAGCTAGCAAGAGCGATTGGTATTCACTTGATTATTGCAACTCAGAGACCATCTGTAAATATCATTACAGGAATGATCAAAGCGAACTTCCCTGCGAGATTGGCATTTAAGGTGACTAGTAAGATAGATAGTCGTACTATACTGGATGCAGGGGGTGCAGATCAGCTTATCGGTAAAGGAGATATGCTGCTTAATATTGGCAGTAATATAGTACGTCTGCAATGTGCCTTTGTCGATACTCCAGAAGTAGAGAAAGTGATAGATCATATCGCAGATCAACAAGGATACGCAGAGCCATTCTATTTACCAGAGTTTGTTGGTGAGGAGGATCTTAGTAAAGATGGATCCAGCCTCAAGTTCTCAGATTTAGATAGTATGTTCAAAGATGCTGCGATGTTGATCATCGGTAGTCAACATGGATCAACATCAAGTATACAACGTAAGTTACAATTAGGGTACAACCGTGCAGGTCGTATCATGGATCAAATGGAACAAATGGGTATCGTTGGTCCAGCAAAAGGCTCCAAGCCTAGAGATGTGCTATTCTTTTCAGTTGAAGAGTTTGATCATTGGTGGACGGAGAAGAGTAAACTTTGATAAAAGTTTAGTTATCCAGTCAAGCAATATATACATTATATAACTAAAATTAACAAAATACATGTAACTAAAAGGGGTGAAAACCTACGTAAGGAAGGTGTGGAAGAGTAAGATATTTCCCAAAAATCTCAAACTCAATTCATCTTGCCGCTAACAGGCTCTGAACCGGTCCTTAGCACCTACTATATTTCACCTATCATAGCTATACCAAAACATCAACGCATTTATGCAGACGAATTGGTATAGCACTCAGGAACAGTAAATACGCATACTACTCTGTAGAGCATAACGTGGCTCTCGAACCTGATAATGAAAAGGGCAAGCCTAATTAGCTTGCCCACTTTTATTACTTTACTCGAGGTTTTAACCTCATTCTTGCAGCTTTTCCATCTTAGCTATATTGGGTATGATCTCTTTAGATATGTAGTCCCTTACGGTCTCGATGATCATATTGTGCTCTTTAGTAAAGTCTTCTGGAAAAAATCCCTCTGAGGTATTCATAGATTTGATTAGGAATTCTCCTCCCCATAGCGATCTATTTTCTGCGGATATAATGGACATTTAATGGGTATTTAATGATTGATTATTCAATAATTATACTTAAAGTGAAATTTTTCATTTTAAATAAAAAATAATAATTTAAAATTAATTTATAACTAATTGATATTATGTCTTTTATGAATTTATTTATAATTAACTTTTAGTATAATTATCATACTTGTCTTACTATCACTCGGTACTGATAGTAAGACAAGTATGTATTAAAAAAAATAGTATGTTACTTTTAGAGTTTTTGGAATACTTAATTTATGATGAATTACTAGTTGTTTAATTGCTTGAGATTAATTACTTTTGCAAACTCTTAAAATGGGGGTATATTATTTAAACAACAAATACACGGAGATACATGCTTATCATCAACGTAAAAGACGAGGAGTCAATAGACAGAGCACTTAAAAGATACAAGAGAAAAATTTTCTCAACAGGTATCATTAAAGAAGTAAGAAAAAGAAAGACTTACACTAAGCCATCTGTTGCAAGAAGAGAACAAATAACGGGAGCGGCATACAGACTTGGTAAGTTTGGGGCGGCTAACAGTAATACATAGGTTTATTGTTGTATCAAGCTTTCTGTTAGATCAATAAGCAATATTTTCCATACAATAAAAAAAGGGGTAATTCGCTCTACGCGAATTGACCCTTTTTTTATTATATAGCGGTTAATGAGTCGAAGTCAATTCAGTATGCTCTACTTGTGATAGACAAACTTTATTTTTTAATTTCGGAAGGATATATTTTTTAAGAATGCGATTTGGTTTGGCTAGCATTTAATTACATTTTTTTTGAATTGAGAAAATTGAACTGTCGTTAGATAAATAATTTTAGTCAAACTCTGTTTTCATTTATTGAGAAAAAGATTCAGTTATAATCAACCAAAGACCAATAACGTCTATCTCATTTTTGACCAATTACATATTATAAAAACATCTAATTTGTTAACTTTGTCGACATGACAAAGCAAAAGTCAATACAAACAACGCTAGAAGTAGTCGGAGATACTGCACCCGACGTTAGTAAATGGGAAAGCCGTAAACTCCAGTTGATAATACTAGCTGCGCTTTCTATTGTTCTGTATGCCAATACTATCACCCATGATTATACACAAGATGATGCGATAGTCATCAATGACAATGAGTTTACTACTCAAGGTTTCGCGGGTATTCCTGCTTTATTAAAGTATGATACTTTTAGAGGTTTCTTCAAGGTAGATGGAAAAGAGAAGTTGGTTTCTGGTGGTCGTTACAGACCATTGACACCAGTGATGTTTGCTATTGAGTATCAGTTATTTGGATACAATCCTGTGATAGGCCACTTGCTGAATATCTTGTGGTTTACTCTACTAGTACTAGTACTATACCTTACCTTAGAAAGATTATTTTTTAAGTATGATACCTCTTCTAAATGGAGATATATGATATTCGCGGCTTGTATTCTTTTTGCCGTCCATCCAATACACACGGAGGCTGTGGCTAATATCAAAGGTCGTGATGAAATAATATGCTTATTAGGCAGTTTAGCCTCACTTTACTGCGCTATACGCTGGTACGATGAGCGTAAAAACAAATTTATGATATTCTCAGGAATGTTATTCTTCATTGCACTCATGTCTAAAGAAAACACAATCACATTTTTGGTAGTTATTCCATTGGCACTATATATTTTCAGAAAAGCGTCAATTACTGTGAGTTTAAAATCAGTTTTACCAGCTGTTGTGGGTACAATAGTTTTTCTAGCGATAAGATCATCAATTATTGGATGGTATATGGGAGGTACTCCTATGGAGTTGATGAACAATCCATTTTTAAAATGGACCAATAACGGATATGTGGCCTTATCCAAAATGGAAAGTTTACCTACTATGCTATATTGTCTTGGTAAATATCTAGGCTTATTAGTATTTCCACATCCACTTACACACGATTATTATCCACGCCATATAGAAATTATGGCTTGGAGTGATATCAGCGTAATAGCATCTATTTTTATATATTTCTTGTTAATTTTATATGCATTGCTTAATCTCAAAAAGAGAAGTGTGCTTTCTTTTTGCATCTTATATTTCTTAGCTACAATATCTATAGTATCTAATATCGTTTTTCCTATAGGTACTAACATGTCAGAACGATTTTTATTTATGCCGTCTGTCGGTTTCTCCTTGATAGTTGCTTATCTATGTTGGAAAGGAAATGAAAAGTATCCAGCGGTTATCAAAGGAATATTTGCATTGGTAATGATTGGTATGATCGGAAAAACAATGACACGTAATATGGTGTGGAAAGATAATTATACACTTTTCACTACTGATGTACATACATCTATTCGCAGTGCTAAGATTCTGAATGCAGCAGGTGGTACTAAATCTAATAGGGCGTCAAGGATGGAAGACGGTCCAAGAAAGACCAAGTTACTCCAAGAGGCGATTCAGCACACCACTCAAGCTTTAGAGGTGCATCCTAATTACAAAAACGCAATGATGATTCAGGGTAATTCTTTTTTTTATAAAAAAGAATTCGAAAATGCTGCTAAAAGTTACGAAAGATTATTGAGTTTATATCCTGGAGACGCAGATGGTGAATCTAATCTGGCAGTAGCACTACGAGATACAGGAAAATATTTCGGTGAGCGAAAGCAAGATCTTGTGAAAGCAGAGAAATATTTGCGTAGATCTTTAGCGATAAGGCCAAAGGATGTTGAGACAAATAGACTCCTCGGTGTTACTAATGGAATAAAAGGAAATCATAAAGAAGCAATTAAATATTTCAAAAAGGTAGCTGATTTGCAACCTAATAATGCTTTGTCCTACGTTAATCTATATAACGCCTATGGTGCTTACGGAGATGATGAAAAGGCAAGGTTAAATTATGAAAAGGCCCTCAAGCTAAATCCAGAGGCTTTTACAAAGTAGATATATGAATAAAATAAACCATAAATATATAATAGCATTTGTGTTTTTGATCTTGGTTCGGATAGATGTGAAATCACAGACGCTGCTCACTGAACGTGCCTGGGCAGATAGTCTCTACAATGCCATGAGTGATGATGAGCGCATTGGACAGCTATTTATGGTGAGGGCATTTAGTAAGAAGGATAGAAAGGAAACGGCCAAGATCCTTGGACAAATTAGAGAGCATCATATTGGTGGTATCTGTTTCTTTCAAGGCAGCCCTAGAGAAGAAGCGCGTATTACAAATATGTATCAAGACGAAAGTAAAATTCCCCTCATGACTGCTATAGATGGGGAGTGGGGCTTAGGTATGAGATTTAAAGATCAGACAATCAGCTTTCCAAGGCAGTTAATGCTTGGTGCGATACAAGATAATAATCTGATTTACGAGATGGGTAAGGAAGTAGCTCGTCATTGCCAACGAATCGGATTGCATGTCAATTTCGCTCCTGTTGTTGATGTCAATAATAATCCAGATAATCCTGTGATCAACGATAGATCTTATGGAGAAGATATGTATAATGTAGCTGCCAAATCCTATAGCTATATGCGAGGGATGCAAGATCAAGGAATCTTAGCTTGTGCTAAGCACTTTCCTGGACATGGAGATACTGATGTAGATTCTCATGTAGATCTTCCTATTATCGCTCATGATATGCAGCGGTTGGATAGTCTAGAGTTGATGCCTTTCAGAGCTTTATCTAAGTATGGTATCAAGAGTATGATGGCCGCTCATTTGCATGTACCATCTATTGACAACCGTACTAATCGTCCTACATCTCTAAGCAAAACTGCATTGACAGATATTCTCAGAAAAGATATAGGGTTCGATGGCATCATATTTACGGATGCGATGGAGATGAAAGGTGTGACAAAGCATTTTAAAACTGGACAAGCAGAAGCGGAAGCACTACAGGCAGGAAATGATATGATCGTCCTATCAGAAGATCTATCAAAATCGATCAAATCGATCAAAAAATACATCTCTGATGGTAGGATAGAAATGACTCAAGTAGAAGCAAGTGTAAAACGTATACTATTAGAAAAGTACAGACTTGGCCTTTATCAAAAGCCAGAAAAATTAAGCCTTGAGAATATATCTAAAGATCTTAATTCAAAAGAATCTTTAGCGCTTAAATCGAGGCTGATCGAAGAAGCACTAACATTAGTGAATGATCGTGAAACCCAAATTCCGATCACGACGCCGGCGCAAAAAATCATCATGACATTGACGATTGGTTCTACTACACAGACACCATTCCAAAGTCGGATCAATAGTTACTCTAATGCTAAGCATTACTTTTCTAGTAAGCAAGTGGACGAAGTAAAAGCTAAAGCCTTGGATGCTAATTTTGAAAGTGCTAGCCATATTATAGTTAGCTTTCATGATATGAGTAAGTATGCTACTAAGAATTTTGGTATTGACCAATCGGCAGTGCAATATGTACGAGGTTTGGCCAAGAGAAAAAGAGTAATTGTCACTTTATTCGGTAGTCCTTATGCTCTTAGGTATTTCGAAGATATGGATCCGATATTAGTAGCGTATAACGAAGATGAGATGACACAAGATCTTGCTGCTCAAGCTTTGTTTGGTGCTAACCGTATTAGTGGTAAGTTGCCAGTTTCTGGATCGAATTCATTTCCATTCGGTATGGGAGTATATAGAGAATCCAATGGGTCACTTGGGTACAGTACGCCAGAGAGAGTAGGGATGATAAGTGATAGTTTAATTCATATAGACAAACTGGCGGCAGAACTTATTAAACGCAATGCAGCGCCTGGTTGTCAAGTATTTGTAGCTAAAGATGGAAAAGTAATTTTTGACAAATCTTATGGACACTTTACACAATCAAAGAAAAGAAAAGTTAGAAATAGTGACATCTATGATGTTGCGTCGGTCACTAAGATAATGGCAAGTACATTGTCACTTATGAAGCTTTATGATGAAGGCCTTTTTGACCCATCAAATAAACTCAGGACTTACTTGCCAGAGGCTGATACTTGCAACAAAGGAGAAATCTGTGTGAACGATATGTTAGCACATCAAGGCAAGCTCGTAGGTTGGATTCCTTTTTATAAAAAAACAATGACCGAGACAAAGTATCCTCAGCCTATTAACAAATATTATAGAAATCTACCACAAGATAGTTTTAGTATTAAAATTACAGATGACATGTTTATGTGGGATGAATATGTAGACAGTATTTGGTCTAGAATCTATACCAGTGACTTGAGAGATAATGATGATTATAGATACAGCGACTTGGGATTCTATTTCATGCATCGCACAATCAAAAATCAATCGGGAACTAGATTAGATACATTCGTTCAGCGCAATTTTTATCAGCCACTAGGCCTGCGTAGAACAGGTTTTCTTCCTCTAGATAGATATGCTAGAACTGAAATCGTCCCCTCAGAAATAGACAATTATTTCCGTCATACTACATTGCAAGGCATAGTCCATGATATGGGCGCAGCAATGCTAGGTGGAGTGAGTGGTCATGCAGGATTATTTTCTACTTCAAAAGAGATAGGTGTCATGATGCAGATGCTTCTTAATAGAGGCGTATATGGGGGACGGCGATATATCGATTCAAATACGATTGATAAATTTACTACACGATTTCCCAAAAGCAAGCGAAGAGGTATTGGCTTTGATATGAAACAGCTAGACGAAAACCTTAATACTAATATGTCGGAACTAGCTAGTGAATCTACTTTTGGGCACCTTGGATTTACAGGCTGTGCAGCTTGGGCGGATCCAGAACAAAATATAGTATATGTATTTATCTCCAATCGTACTTATCCTACAATGAAAAATAATAATTTGAGTAAATATGATTACCGCCCTAAGATACAATCAGCAATATATAATGCAATCAAAAAGGATCCAATTAAACCTTTGCTACCAATGGCAGAGTTAAAGAGTGGGGATATAGAGTAAACATTCTTAGTTTATGACTTACTTTGTTTGATTTTCGCTTGATACTGAACTTGATCATTATTATTATCTTTCCCCCATGAAGCTTACCTTCGAAATAGCACGTAGATATCTACTGGGCAAAAAGTCTAATAATGCCATCAATATTATAACGTGGATTTCTATACTTGGCATTACGATAGGTACTGCTGCTTTGATATTGATTCTCTCGGTATTTAACGGCTTTGAATCTTTATTATCCAGTCTCTTTGATTCATTTAATCCAGATATGAAAATTGTCCTTGATGAGGGAAAATCATTTTATATAGACGATGAGACCGTCAAACAAATAAAAGCTATTGATGGAGTAGTGGCAGTGTCTAAAACGATAGAAGAGACTGCATTATTTGAATACAAGGACGCTCAAGAGGTAGGAACTATTAAAGGTGTAGATAGCGAATATCATAATGCAACTGATATATACACTACAGTAAAACGTGGAGACTATATACTGAAGGAAGGTAATATCAACTATGCTGTAATCGGAGCAGGTATGCGTACCAAACTAGGTGTAAACTTCAATGATGTAATTACACCTATTTCGATCCATATGCCGCTAAGAAAAAAAGTAGGCCTAATATCCAACCCGTTCAAGACTTTGGAAGTGTATCCATCTGGAGTATTCTCTGTACAAAGTGAAGCAGATCTTCAATACATCATTTCTAATTACGAATTTGTTAATAAGTTACTTAGTTACGAAAATAAAACATCAGCATTAGAACTAAGATTACAAGAGGACTACGAAGAAGATGAAATCCGTTCAAGTATTAAAGCACTCATGGGTCCAGGTTATGTTATTAAGAATAGCTATCAGCAAAATGAAGCTTATCTAAAGATCATGAATATAGAGAAATGGGTAAGTTACTTGATCGCTTCATTGACGATGGTTATGATAGCATTCAATATGGTAGGCTGTCTATGGATGATCGTTTTAGATAAGCGTAAGGATATCAGTATACTTAAGTCTATGGGTATGACGGTTCGACAAATTAAAGAGATATTTATTGCGGAAGGAATGCTAATCGGTATGGTAGGTGTTTTTATAGGAACAGCCTTAGCTCTATTTATGTATTTCCTTCAAAAACAATTTGGACTAGTATCTATTCCAGATGGATTTATGGTGAGATCATACCCTATAGAGTTAAAATTGATTGACTTTGCAGTAGTAATAGCTACTGTACTGGGTATATCATATATCGCAAGTATTCTTCCAGCTCGAAAGGCTGCAAGAATAGAGACTCAACTTAGGAGCGATTAGTTTATAGCTTTACAAAAGAAAAGTGGGAATACCGAAACGCTTCATTTCAATGTTCCGAAAACGGATAGAATTTCTGGCTTTGTCAAAGAAAAATAGAAATATCCAATACGGCATTAATTGAGATTGGGCATGATCAAATTTGTCATTTTCATCACCAACTAAAAGCACTACTTTTGCGATCAAATTATTTATCTATGAAGCCCATACTGTTTTCCGTCATTGTACTCCTCACTTTTTCTACTTGTAACACACCCAAGAAAATTGAGTCACAAATAAAGTCTAATACTACAGCTACAACTACATCCGAGCGATCAGAGGTCAAAAAGCCTAAGAATATCATTTTTATGGTGGGTGACGGAATGGGATTGTCTCAAATTACAGCAGGTATGTACTCAAATGGAGATAAGCTCAATCTAGAACGAATGAAGACTATTGGCTTACACAAGTCTCATGCTGCGTTTAGTCTAGTAACGGATAGTGCAGCTGGTGCAACAGCATTCGCTTGTGGACAAAAAACTTATAACGGCGCCATAGCTGTAAATTTGGATACGATAGCTATACCTACGATTCTGGAAGAAGCAGAAATAAAAAAACTTGCTACTGGATTAGTATCTACATCGACCATAGTGCACGCTACTCCTGCTAGTTTTATAGCACATAATGGACATAGAAAGAATTATGAGGAGATTGCAGCTGATTTTCTAAAGACTGATATTGACTGCTTCATTGGTGGAGGAGCTAAATATTTTAACAATAGAGAAGATGGTAGAGACCTATTGCAAGAGTTGAGAAATAAAGGATATCAAGTAGGTGATTATTTTAATAATGAGCTAGATACTATGCAAATCAAGGAGAACGAGAATTTTGCTTATCTCACTTCTTTAGCTGATCCTATACCTGCAGCACAGGGAAGAGACTATCTTCAGAAAGCTTCTATTATGGCAATCGAAGCACTTGATAAAAGAGACAATGGCTTCTTCATCATGATTGAGGGATCTCAAATTGATTGGGGTGGTCACTCAAATGATGCTGATTATATCATTACAGAAATGATTGATTTTGATAATACTATAGGAGCAGTACTAGATTGGGCAGAGCAAGATGGAGAGACTTTAGTTATAGTCACTGCTGATCACGAAACTGGAGGATTCGCTATCCAGAAGGGGTCTACTAGAGAAAAATTAGTTACAGCATTCACTTCAGATTACCATACAGCGGAGATGATATGTGTGTTTGCTCACGGGCCACAAGAAGCACTTTTTCGTGGAATTTATGATAATACGGCGATATATGATAAGATGAGAGAAGCTTATGGATGGTCAAGCGTTTTTACGAAGTAAAAAAGGCATCGTCGATGTGAACAAGGTTATACTATTATAGTGTAACCGTTTTTGATTTATATCTTTCAATGATTGCCAGGTACAATTCATTTTTATCTTTAATATTTGCTATGTCTTGATTCTCAACAGGTTTAATATTGTGATGGCTCCACAAGGCCAACTCTATTATAACCGGAGTTAACGAAAGTCCTTTTTCAGTTAGAAAATAGTGATTAGTTTTTTGGTTGTCAGGCAATTTTTGTTTGACTATAAATCCTATTTTTTCAAGTGTTTTTAACCTATTAGATAAAATACTTGGTGCAATTGATTCATCGCTTTCGGAGAACTCTTTAAATGTTTTTTTTTGTTCTAATAGCATCAACTTTATAACAACAAGCGTCCATTTGTCTCCAACAATATCTAATGCTGAAGTTACAGGACAATTACACCTAAAAAACCTATCTAAAATTGACATAATTATAAAAATATAATTATTACTATTAAAACAATAGTAATATTATTATTTTTGCTATCGAATCAAAAGTAATAATAAATAATCAATCATATGAATAAAAAAGTATTGTTAACAGGTATTTCAGGTTATATCGGTAATCACTGTGCCGTGGAATTATTAAAAAATGGATATTCAGTCCGTGGATCCGTTAGAAGTTTGTCAAAATCTCAAAAGGTTATAGACGCAATTAAAAAAGTGATAGACCCAAAAGACAATTTAGAGTTTTGTGAGTTGGATCTACTAAAAGATGATGGTTGGGATGATGCAATGAAGGGGTGTGAGTTTGTAATGCATGTAGCCTCTCCATTTATCAATATCGAGCCGAAAGATGAAAATGAATACGTAAGACCTGCAGTCGACGGTACAATGAGAGCACTAAATGCTGCTAAAAGTGCAGGTATTAAAAGGGTTGTTTTAACTTCATCAATGGTTTCTATGTTAGAAAATGCTGATAGATCTATCAATGTAGATTCGGAATCATGGACAAACGTAAAAGCGAAAAATGTTTCGGCATATGCAAAAAGTAAAACCTTGGCAGAGCGGGCTGCTTGGGACTTTATTAATGCTCAAACTGATGCTACACCAATGGAACTTTCAGTTGTGAATCCAGGGCCTGTTTTTGGTCCAACTCTTACGGGTGATTTATCAGGAGCTTCAATGGGTATGTTTAAGCAAATGATATCAGGAAAAATGCCAATGGTTCCACAAGCTGCAATTAACATGTCTGATGTTCGAGATATTGCTAAAATTCATGTACTCGCTCTTGAAAATGAAAAAGCAAACGGAAAAAGATTTATTGTTACAACTGAAGAACCTTTCGCTTTTCAGGAGGTGGCCAAAATACTTAAATCCAATGGGTATGATAAAGTAAGTACAAGATTAGCTCCAAACTTTTTACTAAATTTTATTGGTAATTTTGATAGAGAAGCAAAAAGTATGAGATCTTTTATTGGCAAAACATATAATGGTGATGTATCCTTGACAATGAAAACATTTGATTGGAATCCCATACCCTTTAAAAAGACTGTTTTGGATACTGCAAAATCAATTGAATCCTATCTTAACAAGGTTGATTAATAGTAAAGTTTAAATCATGATCAACAATCATCTTCCAAAATAAGATTAATCACTTTTAATGTGTTTAAAAAATCTCTTGGAGTTAAACTTATGTTCGATATTTCAATAGAGTTATCTACTACAAGAGTCATTAGAAATAGTGACTCTTTTTTTTTGCTTTTACTTCAACAGTTTCTATTTTTACTAACCTAATTTCTTCAGTATTCCTAGTAATAATGCAGTTATATTAAATTTTATTTTTATTTTTGTAAATAAAAAAATATGAAACAAGGATTTATACACAATGATAGAACTTGGAAATCAGAAAATTTATCATCCATAACCTTCCTAAATGGAGACCCAATTATTGAATCTAAATCAGATAATGATTGGTTTCAAAATGGTAGAAAGGGCATTCCAGCTTTCAAAAAAATCCCATCGTCTGATGGTGGTATTGATGTTTATTTATATAATTATTATTGTTTTAATGATGAAAGGGGTTTAATTCCGGATGGTTTTAGGATTTCAACAACAGATGAATTGCAGTCGTTGCTATTAAATGAACAAGGAGAATTCATAAATCAATATAAAATTCCAACAAATACAGGTTACATAACGAAAGGAGGGCAACATTCATTAACTGATTTTGGAGCATACTGGGGATGTAATTTAGATGGAATATATCCAAAATTTATTTTATTAAAGAGTAGGGATGAAGATCCAGTTACTATTGGAAGTGATAGTAAGGCTTGTGGCTATGCTGTGAGATTAATATCCAAACCAAATGGAGATGATAGAGATTTTATTAAAAAGGTTAGTTTATTTTAATTATTAAATTTATATTTTCCAACAGAAAAACACAGGTTATAATGATGCTGAAAGTGGCAATCGTGAATGTAGGTCTTTAGCTGCTGAAACTCTGTAAACCAACTCCTGTATACTTTGGATAAATAAATTTACTAATATGGAAAATAATGGTTTAAATTTTGTTAAAACAGATGAGGAAGTTTTTTACTTCAACTATAAGTCAATGCCTGATCAAGTAATAGAGTTAGATTGTATTTGTGGTTCTTGCGATGAGGATGTCTCCGATTCCAATTTAGCTGAAGGAGATATTTGTCCTTATTGTGAAGAAGAGATAGTATACACTTCAAGAGAGGCTTGGGAATTTTTTGAAACAGATCAACCAGATGATGAAATCGCAGGTTATTTATATAACACTCATAATCGAACTGGAAATAAAGCTACAATCACAATACAAGGAATCATAAATTTTGATACCGACACAGCCAGAATAGTTGAA
>Ga0228623_1000162_pt1 | contig 36186 bp, 34 predicted proteins | sample 28DmetaG_FD_182856 | JGI IMG/M metagenome (GOLD analysis project Ga0228623, IMG submission 182856) | Seawater microbial communities from Monterey Bay, California, United States - 28D | ecosystem: Environmental > Aquatic > Marine > Coastal | place: USA: California | collected 2016-10-04 | reverse complement strand
ACTTTAACCTGTTGTTGCAAACCGGGCAAACGAGCCCGCCGGGTTATCTATACTGTGTCGCCTGCCGCCCACACTTCGGCCTGATCGCCCCCCCTTTACCTCGGAATCCTGGCTTCATGGAATTGCGCATCACCAGCCTGCGGAACTTCTTCTTCAGCCACTATTTTTTAGGCGGGGTACGCCAGGGCATCGGCATGTTGCTGCCGGTGATCGTGGTGGGCGGGGTGTTCGGACATTTTTCAGCCGGATTGGTCGCGACTTTCGGCGCGCAATGTCTGGCGCTGATCGACCAACCGGGCGGCCCGGCGCGCCACCGCAGCAACGAGATGCTGGGCGGCGCGGTATTGGGTGTGCTCACGGTCTGCATGACCGGCTTCGCATCGACCCAACCGGTGCTGCTGTGGCTGGCCGTCGTGGTGCAGTGCTTTTTCTATTCGATGTTCAGCGTCTACGGCAAGCGTGGCGGCATGATCGGCTTTGCCGGGCTGCTGCTGATGACCTTGACCATGCACGAGCCCCTGGCCCCATCCGACGTGCTGGAACACGCGGCCTATACGTTGGGCGGCGCGCTGTTTTATTGGGCGTTCAGCACCCTGTTCAGCCGCGCATTGTGGCTGACCGAAGAACGTCAGGCATTATCCCTGGCGCTGCACGCCACCGCCGATTACGTATCGGCGCGGGCGCAGTTCTACGACGACACCACCGATCTGGACGAATGCTATCGGCTGTTGATCGCCCGCCAGTCGGCCATGACCGAAAAGCATCAAGGCGCGCGCGACATGGTGCTGCGTGCCCTGCCCCGAGGCAAGGGGTATGGCGACCGTCATCGCGTGATGATCTGGAACATGTTCGTAGACATGCTGGCGCTGATGGACACGTTGGTGGCCACGCACACCGACTACGCCACCCTGCGCCGCGCCATGACCGGCCAGGACATTCTGCTGTTCATGCGCGACGCGCTGGTGAAGATATCGCTGGATCTGGACCGCATCGCCTTGTCGGTGGCATACAGCCGACCCGTCACCCGGCGCGGCACCACCAAGGCCGAACTGCGTGCCATCGAGTTCGAGATCGAGCAGCTCAAGCAACAGGGCCTGGGGCAACGCGAGCCTGAAGTGCTGGCCCTGGTGGTTCAAGTGCTGCGCCGCCTGCGTACCGCCGCCAGGATCGTCGATCGACTGACCGAGCACAGCAGCGCCTCACCCGACGCGCTGCCCAATTCCTCGGTTCGTTTGGGGAAATCGGTTTCGCGCTTCCTGTCGCGCCAGCAATATCGCCCAGGGCTGTTGACCAGTAACTTTCGCCTGGATTCGCCGCATTTTCGTTATGCCTTGCGCGTGGCACTGGCCGGTGGTCTGGCGATGGCACTGACAGGCTTATGGCTGACCGAAGCGTTTTCGGCCCATAACTACTGGGTGATGCTGACCATCGTCATCATTATGAAACCCGGTTTTGCATTGACGCGGCAGCGAAACGTCTGGCGACTGGGCGGGACGCTGATCGGTTGTGCATTGGCGTTGACGCTGTTCGGTGTGACCGATAGCCCGCAAATCCTGTTCATCGCGTTGATGGCCGCGTGCATCATGGCCAATAGCCTGGTGCAGATCAACTATATGCTGAGCGCGACCTTCAATACGCTGTTCGTGGTGCTGGTGTTCCACTTCGTGTCGCCCGGGTCGGTGTCGCTGTCGGTCATTGGTGAACGCGCGATGGACACCGCAATCGGCTGTGCGCTGGCGCTGCTGTGCAGCTATTTTCTGCCGTGGTGGGAGTATCGGTTCATGCGTCCCTTGGCCCGCGCCGCGATCAAGGCCAACCGCGAGTATCTGAATACGGGATTGCAATATGCCGAGGTCATGCAGCGCACGACCGGCGCGAACGATACCGAGTTGGCCGAGCGCGAAGAAGCCGACGTGACCTGGCGCCTGGCGCGCCGCAACGTACACATTGCGTTCAGCAATCTGGCCGAAGCGTTTTATCGAATGATGAGCGAGCCGAAGTCGCATCAGATCAACGTGCCGGAAATGAACAATCTGATGATTCAGAATCATGTCCTGGCCTCGCAGATTACCGCGGCAGTGCCCCTGCTGGCGGCGCTGCCCAGCACACCGCCGAACGTCCGACTGACGCTGGATAGCGTGAACGCGATGCTGGATCTGGACCGGGCACAGTGGCCGGCGGCGCCTGCTGCTTCGGCAATCGAAAACGAAGGAGATCTGGCGACTTTGGCTTACCCGGTTAAACAATTGGCGCGAGCTGCACATATGGTCCGCACCGAAATGACCGGACTGGCCGAGGCGACGGTGCCTGCACCGCCACTGGCAACAACACAGGACGCCTCGGCCCAGGCATCCGATTCGACAACTACCGCTAAAGGCTAAATCGATTCTGGCCTGGGCTCCGATCGTGGCAGGTCGAAGCGCAGTCGAATACGCGCGATCTGGCGCGCCCGACTGCGTTTCACGTCACGCTTGTTTGCGGCGAAACACCAGCTTGTCTTCCGATGACACATCGGCCGCGAAGGCATAGCCCTCCACATCGAAACCTTGCAGTGCCTTGGGTGTCGCGGCCTTGTGCTCGATGGCGTAACGTGCCATCAAGCCGCGCGCACGCTTGGCATAGAAGCTGACGATCTTGTAAGCGCCATCTTTGTATTCCTGGAACACGCATTGCACGATTCGGGCATTCAAGGCTTTCTTGTCGACCGCTTTGAAATACTCGTCTGACGCCAAGTTGATGACGATGGGCTGCTTCACGTCGGCCTGCCGCTCGTTCAAATACTTGGCGATGCGATCACCCCAGAATGCGTACAGCGTGCCGCCCGCCGGATTATCCAGCTTGGTGCCCATCTCCAGGCGGTACGGACGCATCAAATCCAGAGGCCGCAACACGCCATACAAACCCGACAGAATGGCGACATGATCCTGGGCCCAATCCAACTGCTTGGCTGTCAGACTATGCGCGTCCAAACCTTCGTACACGTCGCCGTTGAACGCCAGCACGGCTTGACGCGAATTATCGGTGTCGAACGACGGCTGCCACTCGGCATAGCGCTGCACGTTCAGTTCGGCCAAGCTTGCGCTGATAGACATCATGGCGCCCACGTCTTCTACCGACTTCGTTTTCAGAATGCCGATGAGCTTCTCGGCATCGGTCGTGAATAGCGGCTGAGTGTGCGTGCGCTCAGGCAGCGGCGAATCGTAATCGAGTTTCTTGGCAGGCGAGAGCAGCAGCAACATGATGTTTTGATGTGAAATCTGAGAAGTATGAAATCTGGTCTACGTACACAACGCTATCGCGACCATCGCGGCAACGTATTACCGCGACATCCACGATAGGCCCCAGCAAAACGGTCGATAGTGTTCAGCGGGCCGTCCAGCCGCCATCCACGGGCAGCGATGCCCCCGTGATCTGGGCTGCGGCATCGGTGGACAGAAACACCGCCAGTGCGCCCAATTGCTCGGGCGAGGTGAATTGCAAGGAGGGTTGCTTTTCGCTGAGCAGATCACGCGCAGCCGTTTCCTGATCGACGCCTTTTTTTGCGGCGATGGCGGAAATCTGTTTCTCCACCAGTTCGGTACGCACCCAGCCCGGGCAGATGGCGTTGGCCGTGATCCCGCTGCCTGCCGTTTCCAGCGCGGTCACCTTGGTCAGGCCCACCACGCCGTGCTTGGCGGCCACGTAAGCCGATTTATTGGACGAACCGACCAAACCATGCACCGAAGCGATGTTGATGATGCGTCCCCACCCCTGCTTGCGCATATGGGGCAATGCAGCGGCGGTGCCATGGAACACGGCAGACAGATTGATGGCGATGATGGCATCCCACTTCGCGACCGGGAAGTCTTCGATCGAATCGGTATGCTGAATGCCCGCGTTGTTGACCAGCACATCGACACGGCCCAGCGCGCGGGCGGCGTTGTCGATCATCTGGCGAGTCGCATCGGGATCGGACAGATCGTTGCCGTCGTAGCGAACGACCGTGCCGTACTCTTCTTCCATGGCACGGCGTGCTTTCTCGATCGCATCGGGATCGCCCAGCCCCGTCAGCACCACGGTGGCGCCCTGCGCGGCATAGGCGCGCGCAATACCCAGGCCAATACCGCTGGTCGAACCGGTGACGATAACCACTTTGCCCTTCAGGACGATAACCACTTTGCCCTTCAGCATACTTAGCTCCCTGTTCCCGATACGTGAACGCGCAGTGTAGCGAACGCGGCACGATTTGATCAGGGTATTGACGGCGGATAAATTTCTGTTAAAGTGGCGGGCTTCGCTAGTCAGTTGCGTTTATCGACGCTTCTGGCTGTAGAGAAAAAAAGCGGTAGAAAAAAGTAGTATCCATCTGGATGTCTGGCTTCGACCGGTCAAACATCTATGTGCGCCACCTCGGTGACGTACGATCTGCGCGATAAGCCTATCGCGCGGCAGGTGACACCAGGAGAGGTGGCAGAGTGGTCGAATGTACCTGACTCGAAATCAGGCGTACGGTTTTCCCGTACCGTGGGTTCGAATCCCACCCTCTCCGCCAAGAATACAAAAAAGCCCTCGATCAAAGTCGAGGGCTTTTTGCTTGGTAGCGCCGTTTTGTACCACATGAGACATTTCACGCAGCTATCATGGTCTGGCTGAGAGGATGTGGCAGAATGAACTCATCAATGCGGCTCGGGCGTTGGTGCGCGAATTGGCAAGCGCGCAAGACAATGCCCATGCCTCGGCGGCCCAAGACCGGCAGGAGATTTGAGCATCTGCGATTGAACTACAGGCCCACATGATCAAGCACGTCAATCAATCCGACCAAATATCACGTTTAGAGATCAGCGGCTATAAATCCATTGCCAAATGCGATCTGGAGCTTGGTCGGCTAAACGTTTTGATCGGTGCAAACGGTGCCGGTAAGTCGAACCTCATCGGCTTTTTTCGTCTCATCAGTCGAATTCTCGATCAGCAGTTGCAGACGGCGGTAGGTTTAGCGGGCGGTCCTGACGCATTGCTTCGATTCGGTCGAAAAACCACCGAGCATTTAGAAGCCAAACTTCGCTTCGGCAACAATGGCTACGGCTTCATCCTGCAACCTACGCAGGACAATAGAATGATGTTTGCGCACGAGGCTTTGTGGTGGAATCAAAGTGGCGACTGGCGCGCCCGCTCAGGACACTTCGAAACCTATGTCGAAGAGCAACGAAAGCTGACGCGTATCTATGACTTTGTGGTTCCCGCGATGCGCAGCTGGCGCCTCTACCACTTTCACGATACGAGCGGCAGCGCGCTGGTAAAGCAAATCCACAGTGTCAGCGACAACGAGTACCTTCGAGAAGACGCGCGAAATCTCGCCGCATTTCTTTTGAGGCTAAAGAATCAGCATGAAGAGCACTACCATCGTATTCGTAAGGTAGTGCGCTTGGTCGCCCCCTTTTTCGGCGACTTTTATCTGCGTGCCACACCCGACAACAACGCGCGGATACAGTTAGAGTGGACAGAGCAAGGACAAGACGAACCACTCAACGCAGCGGCGCTGTCAGACGGCACATTACGTTTTATCTGTCTGGCTACCGTCTTGCTCCAACCAGAGGGTTTCATGCCATCGACCATCCTGATCGACGAGCCTGAACTCGGACTGCACCCTTTTGCGATCAGCGTACTGGGTGGTTTGATGCGATCCGCAGCAGGTGATCATCAAGTAATCATATCGACCCAGTCTGTCGAGTTGGTTAACGAATTCGACGCTGAAGATCTGATCGTCGTGGATAAGCGCGAGGGCGCTTCTACTTTCAATCGTCCAGATTCGGTTGCCCTCGCCTCATGGCTGGAGGACTACAGTCTCGGCGACCTTTGGAAAAAAAATCTATTGGGCGGGAGACCGGGAAGATGATCCGTGTCTACGTGCTGGTGGAGGGACAAACTGAGGAAGCGTTCGTTAACGAACTACTGAAGGCTTATTACGCCCGAGTGAACCTTTACTTGACCCCGATTATCATCAGCACCAGCCCCGGCCACAAGGGTGGGGTCATTCGATACGCGAAAATTCGGCCTCAGATCGAGAAACTCTGCAAGCAAGACGATGGCGCGTATGTCACGACGCTTTTTGATCTGTATGCGCTACCGACAGACTTTCCAGGAAAAAACAAACCCGCCTACGAACAACTTTCGGAAGGCCGAGCGAAGGCCCAGTTTCTCGAACGAGAACTCGGATCGGACATCGTCGCCAAGAACTTTATCCCTAACTTGATTGTTCACGAATTCGAAGCACTGTTGTTTACAGATATCAGTGCATTCGAAGAATGGGCAGACGATGACACTGCGCTCGACCCTTTGCGATCCGTTCGTAAAAACAACTTACCCGAAGAGATCAACGATAGCCCACACACTGCCCCGTCGAAACGCATCATTGCTGTAATGCCGAATTATCAAAAAACGTTTCACGGCCCGCTCATCGCTTGTGAAATCGGGCTCACAGCCATTCGTCAATCATGCCCGCATTTCGACAAGTGGCTCACACGGCTGGAACAACTGGCCTGAGCGAGGTCTTTACCGGGCAGAAAAATAATGCGCAGGTCCCGCTTCAAGCGCTTGCACCTGAGCCTGTACCTGCTTCAACTCTGCCACCGCCTCTACAACGCCTTTGTTTTCTCCGGAATGCGTCAGCTCGCAGGCGCCGTAGTCTTCGCCGCAATACATCAACACTTTACGTTCGGCGTCGGCCAGGCTGGTCGGCGAAACGAATAAGCCGGTTTCCCGATTTGCAATACCCTCGCCCGCCTGATGCGCCTGTGCATACCAACTCTGGCCCGAGCGTGTCGCAGGACCGATCACTTCGCATTCGCTGCCTTGCTTGCTGATACCCTGACATTCCTCCAAAGCACGGGTGCGGGCCTCCAATTCGGTCGAATTGTCCAAGGACACCGCAATCCTGTTCCCCGCGCGAGCAGCCGACGCCCAAGTCGGTCCGCGGTCCCATTCGGCCAATACGATCCGGCAGTCCCGCGCCCTTTTGGCGCAATGCGCCAACGCGCCCTCAGCGGCATAAATCGGATCTTCATGGTTGGTTTCGACAACCTCGACCTCGCCCGTGGAGCGGATGCCCTTGGCGATGACAATGGACTTTGCATTGGCGGCCGCCCATGGTTGGCATCCGGCAGCCTCGCCCCGCGCTTTCAAACAGCGAGCCAGCGCATGCGCTCGGGCGTCATCCGCAGTTTCGGCGTTGCCATATGTGAAGGTATGCCCTTGATCGTCGATGGCAGTGGCCACCCATGCACTCGCGCTCGTAGGCATCATACCGGCCAGACCCACCATCGCCCCCAGCGCACAGTGCGCCCCTACCCGACGCACCCATTTCTCGAAAAACTCGACACGCATCGACGACAACTCCCCAGAACCTGTTCACGGCTGATTGAGGCAAAAAAATAATCCACGCCCCCACGTTCATTCCATCGTTTTTTCGTTTGATTTCAAATTAACGTGCGCATCCACCCAAACCGCAACGGCTGGGACGAAAAGGGCGGTATCTCCAGCAGACACACCTTCGGCAAATCGCCAACACGGAAATTCATGCGCCGGAGCCGTTGACCAATCCGTTCACCAGATAATCATGACCCGCGCGTCCTACCGCGCTCTGCCGGGTTCTCCGCAGAAGCATCCGCAAGCGAACACGAAAATTTCACCCTTTCCGGGCAGGCTGCTGTTTCTGACCGTTACATCGTCTTCTCACTCGACCCGCTATAACGGTAGCCACTTGGGATCGCCCCATTTTCACAACAACGATTTAAGGAGACCGCCGTCATGGCCAGCACCCTAGCCATCCTGGTGTCGCTAACACTGCTGATGTTCTTCGCCTACCGAGGCGTGACAGTCTTGTTGCTTGCACCGCTCATGGCCGCCCTGGCCGTCGTGCTGTCGGGCGATGTGACGTTTTTGTTGCCCATATACACCGACACGTTCATGAAGGCCCTGGGCAACTACGTCCTTCAGTTCCTACCGATTTTCTTGCTCGGCGCGTTGTTCGGGCAACTCATGGCCGACTCCGGCGCCGCCGAGACCATTGCGCGGGCAATCGTTCGACGCCTGGGCGCCCGCCATGCCATCGCCACGGTAGTACTGGCTTGTGGGATCCTGACCTATGGTGGCGTGTCGCTGTTCGTCGTGGCTTTTGCCATCTATCCCATCGCACGCGAACTGTTTCGCTCGGCAGACATCCCCAAACGATTGATCCCCGCCGCCATCGCTCTGGGCTCGTTCACGTTCACGATGACGGCCTTGCCGGGCACGCCTGCGATCCAGAACGCGATTCCCATTCCCTACTTCGGCACCAACGTCTTCGCCGCACCTGGGCTGGGCATCATCGGCGGAGCAATCATGCTGCTGTCGGGTTTGTGGTGGCTACGGGGACGCGCGGCCCTTGCCGTTGCGAACAACGAAGGCTATGGCAACCACAACGACGACCCGAAAGCAGCCCCCGGCGCGCCTGCCGATAGCGCCAGCACGACGGCGGTATCGGATCGCGCGCCCATGCCCTTGGTTCTGGCGCTACTGCCGATCATCCTGGTGATCGTGCTGAACGCGCTGTTCACCTACGGTGTGTTCGCCGACATGTCGTTCGAATTCCTGAAGTCGCGCTTTCCCACGATCGAAGCATCCAAAGTCACGGGCCTGTGGGCACTGATCGTCGCCTTGTCGGGCGCATGTATCGCCATCATTCTGCTGCGCATCGGCAAATGGACCAATCTGCGCGAGACGGTCAACAAGGGCGTGTTCGGCTTCATGCTGCCGCTGTTCAATTCGGCATCCGAAGTGGGCTATGGTGCCGTGATCGCCGGTCTGGCGGGTTTCGCCATCATCTGGGACGCGGTATTGAACGTCGCCCCGTCCAACCCGCTGATTTCCGAATCGATCGCAATGGGCATGCTGGCCGGCATCACCGGCTCGTCATCGGGCGGCCTGAGTATCGCTTTGCAAACGCTAGGGGCCGATTATCTTCGCATGGCCGAAGCGACAGGCATCAGCCCCGAACTGCTGCACCGGGTGGCCGTCATGTCGGCAGGTAGTTTCGATACGCTGCCGCATTGCGGTGCGATCATCACCCTACTGGCGATTTGCGGCATGAACCACCGTCAGTCCTATCTGAACATCGCTGCGGTCACCATCATCGCACCGGTGTTCGCCGTCATCGCAGTCATCACGCTGGGCACGGTGTTCGGCAGCTTCTAATCGAAGCCGACTGATCGGCGTGCCCCGCGTGCCGATCAGTCCAGTTGGATATTGGCCTTCTGCGCCAGTGCTTTCATGGTCTCGGTGTCCCGCTTGATGCGGGCATCGACCTGAGCTCCCGTAGCGTAGTCCGGCTCGAATCCCGTCTCCACCAGCTTGGTTTGAAATGCGGGATCGGCCACAATCTCGGCCACGGTTTTCTCCAGCAATGCACGCGCATCGGTCGGCAAGCCTTTGGGTCCGACGACGGCCAGCCACGTATCCATGTTCACCTCTGGAAAGCCGCTTTCGGCAGCCGTGGGCACGTCCGGCAATAGCGCCGAGCGCTTGGACGCCGTCGTCGCCAATGCGCGCACCGCACCTGCCTTGACTTGCGGCACTGCCGCCGCAGTCGTATCCACCGTATAGGGCAATTGCCCGCCAATCAGATCGGTCATCGCCGGCGCGCTGCCTTTGTACGGCACGTGGGTCAGTTCAATGTTCGCAGCCTGCGTCAGCATCGCCCCAGCGAAATGCGCCGTCGTACCCGACCCGAACGACCCATAGAACAGTTCTTTGGGCTTGGCACGGGCCTGCGCCACGAAATCCGCCAGATTGGCGGCGCCCAATTTCGGATTGGCCAATAGCATCAGACCGGTGCTGCCAACCTGACCGATTGCGTCATAACTCGTGCCCGGATCGTAGGCCAGGTTTTTATAGATCGCAGGGTTGACGGTGAACGTGGTGGTGGACGTCAGCATCAAGGTATAGCCGTCGGGCTTGGCTCGGGCGACATGCGCGGCACCGATACTGGTGCCCGCGCCTGCCCGGTTCTCGACGACGACTGTCTGCTTTAAACGAGTGCCCAGCTCTGCCGCGACCAGGCGTCCCAAGACGTCGGTCGCCCCACCTGCGGGAAATGGAATCACCATTTGTATGGCGCGCTCTGGGTAGGCGGCGTGCGCGGCAAAGGGTTGGACGGCCGCCGCGCTGGCGACAGCCATCGCCCCAAGGCGTAATGACTTGATGGACTTCATGCTGGATTTTCCCTTGAAAGATCGGCGCTTAAGCGCTCTGGGTACGACGGTTTGAGAAGACTACGGGTTAGACGGGTGCGACGCGCCCCTGCAATGACACCTGGCCTTGATGAGCACCGGGCGGATGAGTCACGATGGAGGACAGATCGACCTGAGTGGCCAACAGCTTGTTTACATCGGGCAAGGGACGCGCCAATTCGCGATGCGCGGCAAACGCGGACTCCAGCGCTTCGGCCTGATCGAGCAACAAGGCATCCTGGCGGAAGCCGCCGACCACTTGCATGCCGAAGGGCATGCCTGCATGATCGATGCCGCAAGGCAGTGCCAATGAAGGATTGGTGGTCGAGGTCACAACGTAGGTCAGCGACAGCCAGCGGTAGTAGTTTTCCAACGCAGTGCCGTTGACGCTTTCGAGGTAGAGTTGCGACCACGGGAACGGCGAGACGGGCGTGGTCGGCGACAGAATGATGTCGTAGTGGTCGAACAGCTTCTGAAACGCCCGGAAGATGCGGGTTTGCTCGGCATGAGCGGCGGCGACGTCTTCCAGCGATAGCGCAATGCCAAGCTCGAAGTTGGCACGACTGTTCGGCCCCAGGGAAGCGGGATTCTTGCGATAGGCGTCACGCATGCTGATGACGAAGTTCTGCGCGCGCACCACGTCGAAACTACGATGCGCGCCCGCCATGTCGATCTGCACCGCCTCGCACGAATGCACCATCGGTTTGATGGCGGCGATCTTCTCGCGAAATACCCGACGGATGTCGTCGTCGACTTCGCACACGCCGAAGTCCTCGGTATAGCCAATACGCAAGCTCGCCAGATCGACCCGGGTGCCTGTAAATGCACCCGCAGGTATGGGGTAGGACAGCGGATCTCCCGAGTACGGGCCTGCCGTCGCTGCCAATTGCAGGCGGGTATCGGCAATGGTGCGTCCCATCGGACCGACCACCGAAATGCCGGTCCATCCCAGCGGCTTGCGCTCGCTCGGCACGAGGCCCGGCGATGGCCGGAAACCCACTACACCGCACTTGGCCGCAGGAATACGCAGCGAACCTCCCGTATCCGACCCGCTGCACAGGGGCACCATGTCGAGCGCCAGCGCGGCCGCCGAACCGCCGGACGAACCGCCTGCGTTCAACACCGGGTTGAACGGATTGCCCGTCGCCCCCCATACGGCGTTGCGCGTGTTGGCCCCCGCCCCCATCTCCGGCACGTTGGTCTTGCCGACCACGATCGCACCGGCTGCGCGCAGGCGGCTGACCAACACGTTGTCCTGTGCGGGAATGTTATCGACATACAGCGGCGAGCCATACGTGGTGAGCAAGCCCTCGGTCTCTTCCAGATCCTTGATGCCAATCGGCAACCCATGCAATAGCCCTAAGGGCTTGCCCGCCCGCACGGCCGCATCGGTGGCCTGCGCTTCGGCGCGGGCGCGTTCGAAGCATGTCGCGGTGATCGCGTTGACCGATGGATTGGTCGTCTCGATACGCGCAATACACGCCTCGACCAGATCGACTGGCGACAGCTGGCGCGCACCGATACGGCGACGCAATTCAACGGCGGAGAGAGAGGTCAACTCGGTATCGGTCATGATCATCCTAGTTAGAAAAGAAAAGAGCCGAAATCAGGCCTCGGCCAATGCCTGACCACGCGCCTGGAAGCGGGCATGTTCCTCCCGAGGCACCAGCGAGCCGCCCGTGCTCCACACGACGTGCGTGGCCTGCCCCAAGCGCTGGGTCAAGCCATGCGCGGCGAGAAAATCCCGACCGGCGGCACTGCTTTGCAACTCGCCAGGGCCCGCGAAGCCGGCAGCTGCCGACGGCTCGATCAGCACCTGCTCGGTTTGCGCCAAGGCATGAATCCAGCGAAACAGATCGTCGTCTTCCACCGTGAACAAACCTGCCAACAACGAACGCATCATCGGCGCGACCAGCGGCGAGGCCAGTCCGACCGCCAGACCGTCGGCCTCGGTGCGATTGTCCAGGCCGACGTCGTAGACCGACAGGGGTGTATCGCTGCCGCTCGCGAGCTGCACCAGCATGCAGGGCGAGGCGACGGGCTCGGCGAAGAAACAATGCACATGGGGTCCGAAACACTGCTTCAGGCCATAGGCGATGCCCCCCGGCGCGCCGCCGACGCCGCAAGGCAAATAGACGAACAGCGGATGCCCGGCGTCCACGGGTCGCCCGGCTCGAGCAAGCTGCGCCTGCAACTCGAAGGCGGCAGCGGCGTAGCCTAGAAACAGGGCGACGGAGTGCTCGTCATCAACGAAATAGCCGTTCGGATCGGCCTCGGCCGCCTGGCGTCCGGCCTCGACGGCACGGGCGTAGTCACCGGCATGTTCGATGACTTCGGTGCCGTGCCGACGCAGACGATCTTTCTTCCATTGCTTGGCATCGGCCGACATATGCACCACCGCACGAAAACCGAGTGCGGCCGAGATCGTCCCAATGCCCAAGCCCAGGTTGCCGGTGCTGCCCACTGCCACGGTATAGCGCGAGAACAGCGTCCGCGCCTCGGCGGAGTCGAGCGCGGGCACGCTGCCATCGGGCCTTGCGGCGTACCGGGCCAGCAAGCGCTCGGCCAGTGACAGCACTTCGTGGAAGCCCCCCCGAGCCTTGACCGATCCGGCCACCGGCAAGGCATGGTCGCCTTTGAGAAACCACTGACCGGCCGTCGCGTCGGAACCCAGTGCGCGCTGCAAGGTGGGAATCGCCATCAGAGGCGAATCGACCACGCCGTCGCTGGCGCGTAATTCAGGGAACACGCGCGCCAGCACCGCGCGGTGGCGTAGCAGCCGGGCCTGCGCATTCTGCGGCCTCTCGTTGGCAAATTCGTTTCCTTGCGAATCGGGCCGATACTCAGGGTTTACCCATAGTATTCCTTTCTTCGTGCGCAAAGTGTGCAGCAGCGCATCGGGCAAGGCCATGAAAAGACACTCCACTCATTAAAGAATGATCTCATTTTTCTTCAATGAGACAGGGATCGCAAACGATACGTGGTGACAATCAGTTTAGTTAAACTAAACGCCATGATCTTATCGACTTCCATGCTGGCCGCCCTGAGGTGCTTCGATGTCGCCGCGCGCCACTGCCATTTCACCCGCGCTGCCGCCGAGCTGCATCTGACGCCCGGCGCGATCAGTCAGCATATTCGTCACTTGGAGGACGATCTCGGTGTCGCGCTGTTCAGTCGTCTGCCACGCGGCCTGGCACTCACCGACGCAGGGCGTCAGTTGCATCTGGCGGTGACGCAGGGCCTTGCACAGCTGTCGGCAGGTGTGGCGCGGGCGCGTGAAACCATAGGCGCGTTACGCGTGTCGTGCTCGCCCTCTTTCGCCATGCTGTGGCTGATGCCCCGACTGACTCAATTCCATCGCCAGCATCCCGACATCGAGATCAAATTGGTCGCTGAGTTTCAGAGTGTGGATCGACACGACATGCAGGCTTCGCGCACCGATTGCGCGATCCGGTACGATCCGATCGACTACGCGGGCATCGATGCCATCACCTTGATGCTGGAAACGCTGGTGCCGGTGGCCAGCCCTGACTTTCTGGCACAGTACGGCAGCCTGGATACCGGTCGGCTGGCGAGCACGCCGGTGCTGCACGACGAGGCCCCCTGGGACGGCGCGCCCGCACGCATCGAATGGCAAACCTGGGCGGTGGTCGCAGGGGTGACGCAACCCGAGGCTGTGCCAGCGGGGCAGGCGTTCAATCTATCGATGTTGAGCTTGACCGCGGCACGTAACCATCAAGGCGTCGCCATGGGTCGAATGGCCTTGATTGCCGACGACCTGAAGTCGGGCACGCTCGTGCCCGCGAGTCCGGTGCGTGCACTGTCGCCCGGCCGTTACGTGCTGCTGACTGCGCACGAAGACGATCATCGATTGCGCAGCTTCACGCAGTGGCTGCGCGCCGCCTGCGCTGCATTCGTCACCAAGACTACTGTTTGAGACGATACCCTGTCGTGAATATCCAGCGGATCGTCAGCAGGCATGCCACCAGGAACACCAGCGTCATCCCCACGCTCACCTCGATGCCGACGTCGGCGGTGCCGAAAAAGCTCCAACGAAATCCACTGATCAAGTACACCACGGGGTTGAACAAGGACACCGTCTGCCAGAAGGGCGACAACATACCGATCGAATAGAAGCTTCCGCCCAGGAACGCCAGCGGCGTGATCACCATCAAGGGCACGATCTGCAATTTCTCGAAGCTGTCGGCCCACACGCCGATGATGAATCCAAACAGACTGAACGTGATCGACGTCAGGATCAGGAACAACAAGGCCCAGATCGGATGCATGACCTCGTACGTGACGAACAGGTGCGAGGTGGCGAACATGATCAAGCCCAGAATGATCGACTTGCTGGCCGCGCCGCCCACATACCCCAGCACCACTTCGACCCACGAAATCGGCGCCGACAGCACCTCGTAGATCGCACCCGAATAACGCGGCATATAAATACCGAACGACGCGTTGGAGATGCTTTGCGTCAGCAGTGCCAGCATGATCATGCCGGGCACGATGAACGCGCCGTAGCTCACGCCATCGACCTGCACCATATGACGACCGATGGCCGAACCGAACACGACGAAATACAAGGCCGTGGACATCACGGGCGACGCGACGCTTTGCATCAAGGTGCGCTTCATACGCGCCATTTCAAACGCGTAAATAGCGCGTACGGCGTAGAAATTGATCATGACTTTTTCACCAGACTCACAAAGATTTCCTCGAGCGAGCTTTCCGACGACTTGATGTCGCTGAACTCGACCCCCGCCTGATCCACCCGGCGCAACAGCCCGGCAATGTCGGCGGCACCTTCGCGTTCTTCATAGGTATAGACCAGCGTGGCGCCTTCGTCGGCCAGATGCACCGGCCAGCCGTTCAGACTGTCCGGCAGTGCGGCGAGCGGCTGCCTCAACGTCAGCAGCAGTTGGCGCTTACCCAGGCGGTTCATCAATGCCCGTTTGTCTTCGACCAGAACGATTTCACCGCCCCGGATCACGCCCACGCGATCGGCCATTTCCTGTGCCTCTTCGATGTAGTGCGTGGTGAGCACGATGGTGACGCCCCGGTCGCGCAGGCGACGCACCATATCCCACATGCCCTTGCGCAGCTCGACATCGACCCCGGCGGTCGGCTCGTCCAGAAACAGGATATCGGGTTCGTGCGACAAGGCCTTGGCAATCATCACTCGACGCTTCATGCCGCCCGACAAAGCCTGAATCCGACTGTCTTTCTTGTCCCACAGGGAGAGATCGCGCAGGATCCGTTCGATGTAGGCCGGATCGGGGGCCTTGCCGAACAAGCCCCGGCTGAACGACACGGTATTCCACACGCTTTCGAAACCATCGGTGAACAACTCTTGCGGAACCAGGCCGATCGCACTGCGAGCCGCGCGAAAATCGCTGACCACGTCATGGCCGTTGGCCAGCACCCGGCCTTCGCTCAGGTTGACGATGCCGCAAATGATGCTGATCAGGGTAGTCTTACCCGCCCCGTTATGCCCGAGCAAAGCGAAGATCTCGCCTTTGGCGATGTCGAGATTGACCTCCCGCAAGGCTTGAAAGCCGCCGGAATAGCGTTTGGATAGATTCTGTACGGATATGACGGGTTGCACGTGAGGCGCTCGCAGATTCGAATGCAAGGATTCTACCTGCGCACACATTAATTACCTTTTGTGCATAGCCGACAGTAGGGGTTTGGTGCGAAGGTGACGCGTGCGAGTTTGCACGCGCATCACGTTCGCACTATCAGCCGAGGGAGCCATGTCTGCGTTAATGCCCAACGAGTCCAGCCCGGCCCCCCAGGCGGATGCCCCACGGGCGGCCCAAGGCCCTGCAGTTCAGAACCCCGTAGGCAAAAAGAAAAAACCACGCGAGCGTCGGTGGGAATTGGATGCCTTGCGGGGCTTGATGCTGATCATGATGCTATCGACGCATCTCCCCACGAGGTTCGCAGATCCCTTCGGCCAGCCCTTCGGATTCGTATCGGCTGCCGAAGGCTTTGTCGTGCTGTCGGCCTACATGGCTGGCATGATCTACACGCAACGTGCCATGCGCGATGCTTTCTTGAAACGTGCCCTGGTGATTTACGCGTGTCAGGCCGCGTGCCTGTTGTTCCTGTTCTCCGTCATCGCCTATCTGGGCGAGGTCTTGAAACAGCACGATGTCAGCGTATTGATGTGGTACTACCTGTTCGAGCCGGTCACCGCGTTCTGGGCATCGCTGCTATTGATCTACAACCCGCCCTTGCTCGATATTCTGCCGCTCTACATCATCTTCATGCTGTTGAGCCCCTTCATTCTGTTGATCGGCCTGAAATACGGCTGGCGCGTCATTTTGTCGATCAGTGGCGGCCTGTGGCTGGGCGCTCAGTTCGGCCTGTCTCGTGCCGTCTACGATGCAACGGTCGCGCTGACCGGATTGCCGGTGCCCTTCAGCGAGACGGGTGCTTTCGATACGTTCGCATGGCAGTTTCTCTGGATATTCGGTTTATGGATCGGTGCCCGCCATGCCCGCATCCCGAAAGAGAGCCGGGGCGATCTGCCGAAGTGGCTGGCCGTGGGTGCCGCGGTGGTTTTCGTCGTCTTCATCGTGTGGCGTCACAGCACCGGCCACGTTCCTTTCGAAGGCGAAAACGCCTGGAACATGTTGTTCGACAAATGGCGATTAGGGCCGCTGCGTCTGCTGGACTTCTTTGCCATGGTCACCTTGCTGATCTACTTCGAGACCTGGCTCAAGCGCGGCATTCCCCGTCCACGCTGGTTGGAGACGATGGGCGCGGCATCGCTGCCGGTATTTTGCGCCCATCTGGTCATCGTGTTGATCGCGCTGGGTGTGTTCGGCCATAGCACGCCCGAACGGCCCGTCTGGTTGGATATGGTGCTATTCGTGGGTAGCGTGCTTGCGCTTTACTGGGTTGCCAGAGCGGTACTGGCGGCAGAGGCTGCGGCAGCGCGGCGCACGGCATCCGCCACCGGCCCGGCGGCGGGCGTATCAGCGGCGGCGGCCGACAAGGCGGCCGTATCGCCCGACGGCGATGCGGGCAAATGCTCGGAAATGACCCGACGCCACAATGCATAACCCGTCGCATTCATATGCAGACGGTCGCTCGAAAACAGCTCGCCACGCGGCTGTCCCGACGCGTTCAGCATGGGCGTGAAGATATCGATGTAATCGGCGTTGGCCAGCGTGGCGATATAGGTTTTGATCAGTGCGTTGGCCTGTTCGATTTGCGGCAGGCGTTCGATGCGCGAGGGGCTGGGCTTGATCGAGATGTAGGCGATACGTGTACGGGGAAGTTCGGCGCGCACGCGTTCGACGAACGCAGTGAAGCTGTTCAAGACATCGGCGGGCGAACGGCCTTCGGCCAGATCGTTGTCCCCCGCGTAAACCATCACGACGCTGGGCTTGTACGGAAACACTAGGCGCTCGACGTGTTGTGTGCAATCCAACATGCGCGACCCGCCGAATCCGCGTTTGTACACCACGGGCAGCGCCGAAAAATCAGTTTCCAGATCGCTCCACAAGCGGATGGAGGAACTCCCCACGAACAGGACACCCCCCGGGCGCGGCGCGCGTGCGCGGTCGGCGGCATCGAACGCCTCGAAGCTGGCCGCCCACATGCCGACATTGGCGCTGGGCTGGGCCGCCAAGACGGGCAATACCCCAACAGGTGACAAGGTGCCGGCTAACGCGCAGCACAGGCTGATGCGATACAACAAGGTCATAGTGTGGTGATGATAAATAGGCCAGAGAAACGACAAAAGCGGGAAATTGTGTCTGTTGCGCGCGCGCAAAACCTGCCGGACTGCGACAATAGCCTTTTACTTTCAAGCGCACTCGCATCATGAAGAAAACCGATCTGGAAAAGAACAAAGCCCTGAAGCTCATGGGCGACCTGCGCGCCACCGCTACCCCCCAACGTTTTGGCAACGCCTCGTCTGTGGTACCCGACCGCCGCGAACAACGGAAGTTGGATCAGGCCGCTGGCCTGGTGTCGTTCCCGGTCAAACTGCGTCAGCCCGTCATCGACGCACTGCGCGCGCGCGCGGCAGAAACGGATGAGCCGGTGAATACCCTCATCGACAAGCTGTTGACCGAAGCGCTAGGCGTCGCCAAGACGGCATCGTAAGCATGTTCGAAGGGGGGCGAAGCCTGCCACCCCCCCAGGAAAAAAGGAGATGTTGTTGAGCACTGGCTACCTTGTGATGTATGGCGTGTTCTCGGCCATTCTGATTGCGCTGGTTTGGAAGATCGTGCGCAGTTTCAAACACAAGCGAAGCGACGATGCGCTGGCCTCTCGCCACCGGCGGGCCGGCAGGGCATCGTGGCGCGAGTCGGAGCGCGGCGCGCATCGCGGTTCTGGGGGGGACAATAGCGCCACTTTCACCTACACCCCGCTGGCGGGTGGCGGATACCACTTCAGCGGCGGCACCCACGAAGCCCCGAAAACGCAGGGCAGCACAGTCGTTCACACCATAGGCGGCGGTGCGGGCGATGGCCCTGACGGGCATGGCGGCGGATCTGGAGATGGTGGTGGAGGTGACGGAGGCGGCGGAGACTGAGGCGATGAGCACGCTCCGATTTCTCCGAACTTTTATCGCGGTCGCCGAACACGGGTCCTTCTCCGAGGCCGCCGAGCGCGTTGCGCTGACCCAGGCAGCCGTCAGCTTCCAGATGCGGGCGCTGGAAACCGAACTTGGGCGCGAGCTGTTCGATCGTAGCGGCAGGCTGGCGCTCATCAACGCAGCCGGTCGGGCGCTACTGCCCGAGGCGCGCCGCTTACTCGAACTCTACGAGCAAATCCGCAGGCCACCGATTTCGGGAGACGATCTGTCGGGATCGGTGGCCATCGGTGCCATCGTGTCGTGCATGGGCACGCTGTCCAAAGTGGTGTCTGGCTTGAAACGCGACCATACCGGACTGGATATCAAGGTGTTTTCGGGCAAATCGACTGAACTGGCCGACAAGGTGGCGCAAGGCGAGCTGGATGCCGCATTCATCGTGGCGACGGGACGACGCGCGAACACGCTTGCGTGGCACAGCGGATTCGAAGAACCTTTGGTGGTGGTGGCCCCTGCCAGCACCACCGCACTGGACGCCGCCGAGGCACTGGAACGTCACCCGTTTTTACGATTCGATCGCAGCCAGCGCACCGGCGTCCAGATCGATCGCAGCCTGCGCCGCCTGGGTGTTCGGGTAGATGAGTTTCTGGAACTCAACGCCATCGAAACCGTCGTGGCGCTGATTCGGCAAGACGTCGGTGCGTCCCTGCTGCCCTTGGTGCGAGAATCGGACTGGTTGATCGATCCCGCGTTACGGGTATTTTCGCTAGGCGCTGCTGCTGCCACAGGTCGGGAAATCGGCATGATCGAACGCCGCGATCACGATAAAAAAACGGTGACGCGCTTGCTGAAAGCACGTTTCGATCAGGCCACCACTACAGCGTCCCGGCTGGTGTGAGCGATCTATTCCATTTCACTGGATTTCCGAAATGGAACCCACGCCCCCGAAACCGATCAAAACCCGTAGACTTTTCACGCAGGGCATCTCTTGCCATACAGCGTGCAGGCACGTCGCTCGCTCAATGCGTTTCCGTCTTCTGGCCGGTCTTCGGCAGCCGAGGTCATTATGAAAAACTGGATTGCATTCTACGTGGGCGCTCTCGCCCTGCTAGCGGGCACGTCGGCGCACGCCCAGATCAGTGCAGGCGTGTCGGTCGGCACCAGTCGCATGTATGTTCCACCGATATATAGCCCTGCCCCCGTCTACCATCCCGGTATGGGGCGCGTGCCAGGGCCGGTGTATGTTCCGGGCCCGGTATATACGACGCCGGCACCGCGTTACTCACCTCCCATCTACGGCCCCGCCCCCATCTATCGGCAAGGGCCCGTCTATGTGGTGCCGCCCCCGGTGTATCGCCCCCCGCCCGTCTATCGGCCGCCGGTGTACTACGCACCGCCTCCGGGATACCGTCCGCCCCATCATGGGCCAGGGGGTGGTCACTGGTCGCCTGGCCATCGGCCGCCACACCACCATCACGGAGGCGGTCGAGGCCATGGCCATTGGCGACGCTAAACGCTCGCCAACAGAAACAGCCGCCGCTTGACGTTTTTAATCGTCTGCGGTGACTGATAGCCGTACAAGGCTTTTCTATAACCCAGTTATTCGCCACCGACTCGGCGCAAACCGCTTTAGCGAGCAGGCATCAGACTCTCCAAAAACTTGGCGCGGGCGCAGCACCTTCGCCACTGCCACCTAGGCATCGACCGGCCACCAGCTCTCCAATTCAAGAAGCCGAGCACGTTCAGGTCTGAACGACACTGCACGACTATGGTGGCGCGGGCATTAATTCGCCCTACTAACAAAAATCCTACAAGCGATCTTGTAGCGTACGTCCGACTTCTTGCTTTCATTCTAACCACCGTGCGGTAGAACTCACGCACCGCCAAAGCGCGCAACATTTAGGTCGGATCAAAAAGCTACTAGATCTCCTCGCCGCTCCTCTGCCTGCGAGGAATCTAAAAACATAAAACTACTAAACAATCGTCGCGAGCAGTCGAAAACTCCTAAAGACTGATAGTGTGCAGTTGCTTTCGCTAGTTACCGGGAAGCCATCATAGACAGGAGATTTCTATTATGCACGCACAACCGATGTCAAAAGTCGTTCCCAAATTTCAAGTTCAACCTTGGAAAACAAAGACGCCGATAATTTCACCCGCGATAGCCCAAGCATGGCTAAAACCGTCAAAACTCATTTCTCCGGCGCTCGCGAGCTCGCAAATCGATCAAATTTGTGGAAGCTCTGGCGAAACGATGTACGGCTAAAAACCGCTCTCTGAAGAAACAGTGGGGTCAGGGGTGAAACCCAAACCCCACAGAACGCTTTGTCGGAGTACGTCATGAAAATGATTTTTAAAACATCCCATGCAGATTACACACTCCCTACGTCCAACGCCTCCAGCCTGACTATCGAGGAAATATTACGCATTAACCACATACCGCATAACGCCGTATCAATCTACGGACAAAAAAAGCTTTCTAATACTTCCGAAATCATTCCGGCCTTGAAAAAAACACTGTCGGAACTAGAAGAACTATACTCGTCCCTGACCATAAGACCAGACCGAAACATTGATTATTACAGTCTCGGCGGAAAACAAAGTTCCATATCCAACAGCAGTGACGCTGTAGCTGAATATTCGTTCTCAGAACTCGGACCGAATTCAGAACTCACGCACATTGAATTGACTCAAGCAGACTGCTGGGAATACATATTTTCTCACGTGGACGATTTCTTAGATTCGATTGAACTTTTTACACAAGCGCCCATTGTCGTCGGAATCAGTGGTGGAGGAGACTCAAATACGCTATTGAGATCGCTTCAACAAAGCACCAAAACAAAAAAACAAAGATAATTCCAGTAATGGTTATGGGAATTCCAGATTGGGACAAGGGGATCGGCCGCGCCCAAGCCATGTGCAGATCCGCAGGCTTAAACTTGCATGTGATAGATCAGGCCGAGGTCAATAACATCTTGGGTCGCCCAGAATCCAACCCTAAATGGGCAGAAGCTTTTAAATGTCATTACCCCGACGCCGACCTTGAGGTTATAGGCACTCTGGCAGTACGCATGGCCTTAATTAAGGTAGCGTCTGAAAATTCTGCTCAAGCGGTAATTACAGGAGCGAACTTGGAAGACTTGCTATCGGAATCGGTTTTTGCGTTACTACGTGGTCAGGCCCCGATGAGCTTTCCAGTTCGAGAAATAGATGGCACAAAATTTTGGTATCCACTGTTTCGGTGTCCAAAACGTGTTATCGATGGATGCAATCCCAAATTCTCATTGCAGAATTACGAAAACCGAGACCCTAGCAATCTTTATTGGCGCGCCGCATCTTATTACATGGCGCAACAATTTTCCTGCGCGCTCCCCAGTATCGAACAACATATCCTTGAGGGGTTCCGACGTCTCGCACAGACATCCAACAGGAAACCCCAATACTGTCCAGACCTAGGTTTTAGTACGTCCGGACCGTTGAACCAAGATTCAATAAGAAAATGGAATCGATATATATCTGGCGAGTGACAAATACATGTCTAACGAAGGAACCGTTCGACTACTCCAATTGACCGCGCTCGGACCAGCCGCTTCCGAAATGCTCATTTTTTTGCTACTTGCACGTCACTTAGTCAATGACTCCAGCGGAGTAACGTCATCGCTTGTATACGCTGCCGGGCTATTAGGTGTTTCCATCATGGGGCTTCTGGGTGGCATCATACTAAGAAAATTGACAAGGAACGCGCTTGGCGTATTAAGTGCGACGGGACTCGTTGCTTCTTCATGCATACCGTTCTTATTTGATGCGGGGCCTTTGGATTTTTTCGTCGCGTTTCTAAGTTCATTTTTCTTCGCCATTGCAAACTCCAACACGAACGCATCAATCAGCTCGACAATATCTTCGACACGTCGCGCCCAAGAGTTTTCAAAATACCAGACGCTAACAAACCTGCTGGTCGTTTCGGCGCCTCTTCTTGCCGCGGCCTTGCTCGCGAACTATGGCGCACCAATAGCGTTTGCGTGCGTCACGGCCCTGCATCTTCTTGCTGGGATCCCTTGGTTAATTATAAAAATACCTAATGCCAAAAAATCCATAGTCGAAGAGGGCCTTTTTCGACAAATGACAACTGGATATCGAATCATTGTGTCCCATGCCCCCCCTGAGAATGATGACTGGAGCAAGGATGCTAAACAATTTAATTTATACCGCCGTCGTTATTTCATCTCCAATAATTGCAGGCCACATCAGCACCTCCGTAGAAGAACAGGAGTGGATCGCTGCGATGACAGTTTCCAGCTCCAGAACGGGAGCAATTTTCGCCGGAATTGTAGGAACCATCTGGATGACGCGAGCCCCAAGGATATCCCTACATCTTGCAAAACTTACGACAACGATTGGATTTCTTGGAATAATGACTATCGCATTGGGGTTCAATGCTTATTTAGTCGTCCTCGGCTACTTTATATGCGGAATCGGGCAGTATGCACTTAGACTCTCTGGCGTCACGTACGGCCCTTCCATAACACCACCCGATTTTCTAGCGGAAGTCATTTTGGCCGGAGACACCAGCGTTCGACTGGTTTCACTTATCTATAGCCTTGGGCTGGTTTCAGCCGTAGCCGCAGGTGTCTATCCAGCAATACTACTTATTGCGAGTGGATTATGTGCACTACCAGCCCCTAATTTGATGCAGCCATCACGACGCAGCTATCATAAGCAGTCGATTCGAGACCGGCGAAAACTCATACATAAGGAAGACCATGCTTGACTCGAACTCAAATCCGCTCACTCCAAAAGTCCTTTATGAAATCTTAGAAAAGGAAGTAGCGGGACAAACTCATGCAAAAAAAATCCTGGCCGCCACTATATTCAAGCACTTGAACCTTCAGTCTGGCAAAGGAAGAATCGCACCCAAAAGCCATGTTTTAATACAGGGAAAAACTGGAACGGGAAAAACCTTGATGGTTGAAACCCTGGCCAGATCATTGGTCACACCTTATATCTCGGTGGACGCCACCACACTCACCGAGGCAGGCTATCGAGGTCTAAATGTAGATTCGATTTTCGAAAATCTTATCCAGCAATATGATGGTGATTTAAGAGCAGCAGAATCTGCAATTGTATTCATCGATGAATTCGACAAACTCAAATACAACACAAACGGAGATCGCGACATTCGCGGCCTAGGCGTTCAATATTCGCTCTTGAAAATTCTGGATGGCGATACGCGAACGCTCACAATAGGTTCCTCATTTGATTCGATAGGTGCCCCAACAGTGCAGTTTCGTACTCACGATCTCATGTTCATTTTTGCAGGATCGTTTTGCCTGACCGGACTTTCTGAGACAGAAATCGAAAAAACACCTATGCGGCTGGCGGATCATGGTTTTTTACCTGAACTTATTGCTCGAATAACTACAATAACCACAACCCAACGGCTCAGCGAATCTGATTTTATTTCGTCGATAAATCTAGATGGCTCCAACCCAGTTTTTCAGTATCAGGACTATCTAAAAAACTTCGGCTATACGCTGAACGTCTCTAAAGACGCCAGCCTGCACCTAGCTCGAACAGCGCATAAGGGGGCAGAGGGCGTGCGTAATATTCGACGTCAACTGGACAATTTGTTGCTTCCTCTTTTTCACGATCTTGATTTTTCTGAGACTGGAGGTGCAATCAATATCACCTGTGCGGGTCGAAAAATTTCGGCGCATATCGTTAATTATGAACGGCCCAGGTGATCGAATTTACTTGAGGGTATCGACTTCCGTTATTCGTGAGATGCATCAACCCGCATTCCTGCTGCATTAGCCAGCAGGCGTCAGACGCTCCAGACCGCCGAGATACGGACGCAGCGCTTCCGGCACCACCACGCTGCCATCGGCCTGCTGATAGTTTTCCAACACCGCCACCAGCGCACGGCCCACGGCCAGGCCCGAACCATTCAAGGTATGCACCAGCGCCGTCTTGTTTTCGGGCGTGCGGTAGCGCGCCTGCATGCGACGCGCCTGAAACGACTCGCAGTTCGACACCGACGAAATCTCGCGCCAGGTGTTTTGCGCGGGCAACCACACTTCCAGATCGTACGTCTTGGCGGCACCGAAACCCATGTCGCCCGTACACAGCAGCATCACGCGATAGGGCAAGCCCAGGCGCTGCAACACGGCTTCGGCATGTCCAGCCATGGCTTCCAATGCCTCGTACGACTGATCGGGATGCGTGATCTGCACCATTTCGACCTTGTCGAATTGGTGCTGGCGGATCATGCCGCGAATGTCGCGCCCGCCGCTGCCCGCCTCGGAACGAAAGCACGGCGTATGCGCGGTCATGCGCAAGGGCAGATCGGCACCCGGCACGATGGTGTCGCGCACGGTGCTGGTCAAGGTGATCTCGGAGGTCGAAATCAGGTATTGGTCTTCCCGGCCTTCGGCGCCGTCGTCGTCGCCGCCCTTGCTGACCGCGAACATCTGATCGGCGAACTTCGGCAATTGCCCCGTACCCACCAGGGTCGAGGCATTGACGATGTAAGGCGTATAGCACTCGGTGTAGCCATGATCGTTGGCTTGCACGTCCAGCATGAATTGGGCGAGCGCGCGATGCAGACGCGCGATCGAACCGCGCATGAAGCTGAATCGAGCCCCGGACAGGCGGGCAGCCAGTTCGAAATCCAGACCCAGGGGCTCGCCCAAGGCCACGTGGTCGCGAGGCTCGAAGGCCAAAGGCGCAGGATCGGCCTTCGGATCGGTCACACCTGGCACCCAGCGGCGCACCTCGACGTTGCCTGCTTCCGAATCGCCCACAGGCACCGATTCGTGCGGCAGGTTCGGCACGCCTTGCAGCAGCGCATTCAAATCGGCCTGCAACGCGCCCAGGCTTTCTTCCAACTGCTTGAGCTGACCGGGGATGGCTTGCGACTCGGCCATGACCTCGCTGGCGTCTTCCCCACGCGACTTGAGCTGTCCGATCTGCTTGGCCAAAGCGTTGCGGCGCGCTTGCAGCGTCTCGGTTTCGGTCTGAACCGACTTGCGGCGCGACTCTAGCGCATCGAATGCGGACCGATCGAAAGCAAAGCCCCGGCTGGCGAGCTTGGCGACGACGGTATCGAGATCTTTACGCAACAAGGTAGGGTCTAGCATGGGTGATTCCGCTTCATGGACACAAGAAGCGACATTCTACCGACATCGGATGTCAATGCAGGTCGTGCGCCCACTGAAAGCGCACCGCTAGCGTTTGCGCGACTTCGCCGCGTGCGCCTCGTCGAGCGAAGCCAGAAAATCCAACTTCTGCTGGATCTTGATTTCCAATCCGCGATCGGTCGGCTGATAGAAAGTCGCGTGCAGCCCATCTGGCATATAGGTTTCGCCCGCAGCGTAAGCGTGCGGCTCGTCATGGGCATATCGGTAGGCGTGACCATGGCCCAGCTGCTTCATCAACTTGGTCGGCGCATTGCGCAAGTGATTGGGCACAGGCGCGCTGCCGTTCTCGGCTGAAAACCGGCGTGCTGCGTTATAGGCGTTATAGACGGCGTTGGATTTCGCAGCGCACGCCAGATAAACCACGGCCTGCGCCAATCCCACCTCGCCTTCGGGAGATCCCAATCGCTCGTAGAAATCGGCACCGGCCATGGCGATATCGGTGGCGCGCGGGTCGGCCAGTCCGATATCCTCGACCGCCATCCGCATGATGCGACGCGACAAGTAGCGCGGATCGGCCCCACCGTCCAACATCCGGGTGAACCAATAAAGCGCAGCGTCGGGATCCGAGCCGCGAACCGCCTTGTGCAGGGCGCTGATCTGATCGTAGAACGCGTCCCCGCCCTTATCGAAACGGCGAAGATTCTGGGACAGCGCGGTTTCCAACCACGCACTATCGACTGTGTCTCGACCTGCGCCCAAAGCCGACTCACCCACTACCTCGACGGCGTTGATGACCCGTCGCGCATCGCCATCGGCCCAGGCGGCCAGCTGGGTGATCGTCTCTTCGGCAAACGTCACGCCGCCGATGGTTTTTTGCTCCGCGATGGCGCCGTCATCGGACACATCATCGGAATCGCTGCCATCGGAATCGCCGCCAACGATACCGGCATTGAACGCATCCACCGCGCGACGAACCAGATCGGCCAGCTCATCGGGCGTCAGCGATTGCAACACATACACCCGCGCTCGCGACAGCAAGGCCGAATTCACCTCGAACGACGGGTTTTCGGTCGTCGCGCCAATGAAGGTGAACAAGCCGCTTTCGACATAAGGCAAGAAGGCATCTTGCTGCGCTTTGTTGAACCGATGAACCTCGTCGACGAACAAAATGGTGCTCAAGCCTTGCCCGCGCGCCACTTCTGCCTTGACCACCGCATCGCGAATGTCTTTGACGCCACCCAGCACTGCCGACATGGCAATGAATTGAGCGTCGAAACCGTCGGCCATCAATCGCGCCAGCGTCGTTTTTCCTACACCCAGCGTCGTTTTTCCTACACCGGGTGGTCCCCAGAAAATCATGGAGTGCGGACGGCCCGATTCGAATGCGACGCGTAGCGGCTTGCCAGGTCCGAGCAGATGAGTCTGACCGACGACATCGGCCAAACTACGCGGACGCAGCCGCTCGGCCAGCGGAGTGTGGCGGCTATTGATGGCCCCACCGGAGAAAAGGTCGCCGTTCATCTATAAGCTTAGAAAATACTGATCCATCGATACGGGCAAGCGTCGCGCCCACCCAAGCTACCATTACACCACGCACCTCATGGGTGCTCGGCCCCCACCCGGCAAGGTAATTGCAGCGCCGAAGGCAAAACCGCATCGGCGATCATTTAAAGGACTACGCATGCACCGCTACGCCTCCGTCGGAACCTACACTCATGCCGCGCCAGGCGGGGCTTCTCCCGGTGCGCAGGCGCGCGGGATTCATATTTACGACACCCTCGCCAAACCCTGGCGCGAGGTCGCTTGTCTGCCTGTCGAGAACCCGTCGTTCCTGGCGCTGCACCCCCATCTCGATGTGCTGTATGCGGTGAGCGAAGTAGACCAACACGCAGGCCAACCGACCGGCGCAATCCTGGGGTGGCGCCTGGGGGATCTTTCTGCTCCCTTGTTTCGGCTCTCGCTTCCCCCTGGCGCCTGCGGCCCGGCACATATCGCCATCGATCCGGCCGGACAACATCTGATCGTGTCCGCATACAACGGCGGGGTATTCGTCGTGCAGGCGCTCAATGCGGAAGGCCGCCCGCATGGCGAAGCCAGTACGTTCGGATTCGACACCCCCGGCCCGAACGCCACCCGTCAAGGCGCGCCCCACGCCCATTTCGCCACGCCCCTGAAAAGCACCGACGATTGGTTGGTGTGCGACCTCGGTACAGATACGGTGGCACGGCTGTCGCTGGCCAACGGCCAAGTCACTGATCATCAACGCCGTCATAGCGTCGCTGGGGCGGGGCCGCGCCATGCCGCGGTTCATCCGGATGGCGCCTGGGTCTATGTATTGAACGAATTACACGCCACCCTGGATCACTACCGCTATGACGCCGAGCAGGGCCACCTGCACGGCGGCCCGTTCAGCGACGCCCCCGCCCACGCGGGCGGCCAGCAAAGTGTCGATCTGCTGCCCGAGGGATACGCAGGCCCACGCAGCGGATCGGCCATCGTGATGCATCCCAGCGGACGCATGTTGTTCGCAAGCACCCGACGCACAGGCGATGCGCCGCCGGAGGCCGACAGCGTGACGGCCTGGACCATCGATGCCCGCACCGGCACTTTGGAATACATGGCGCGCTACACAGAGGGAGTGACGGTACCTCGCGCACTGGCCCTGACGCCATCCGGCGACACGCTGTTCGTTTTGAACCAACGTGCGGGCACGATTGCCGCATGCGACATCGAAGTCACCTGGGGCACATTGGGTAAGCCGCGAATCGTGGCCATCGCGCCGACGCCGGTGAGCGTGGTGTTCTCGCCCATCGGCCCGACCTGAAGCAGAATCACATCTTCACGACGTCCACGCCCTCGGGCGGGGTGAAGGCAAACTCGCTGGCTGGCAAGGACGGATTGGCTTTCATGCCCGATAGCGTCACCCGGGTCGTCTGACCGAAGGAATCCAGCAATTCGACGCGTTGCGGCACATTCGCGCTGAATCCCAAATCGACCCGCGAAAAACCTGCATCGGCAGTTTTGGGCGTGGCGCGCAGCCACTGCAAGCCGTCGCGTTCGGGCAGCGCCTGAACGTTGAACGCCTGTTCGAGCGAACCCGAGCCAAACAGAATGGCGGCGGGCGATGTGCCGATAGCGGCATCCACATTACGCTGCGTAAGCTGCGCCAGGTCGGGATCGTATTGCAGGACCTGCTTGCCGTCTGAGACGATCAATTGCTCGTAGGGCTTTTGCACTTGCCACTTGAAGCGCCCCGGGCGCTGAAACGAGAACACGCCAGACTGGGCCGGTTGGGTGCGACCTTGGGCGCCGACCGTGGATTGCGTGAACTGGCCCGTGGCTGCTTGCACTTCGCGCACGAAACGCTTGAGCTGCGCGTCGGCGGCATCGGCGGCGTGGACGGCCAGCGGCGCATACATCAGCACCGCCGCGAAACCCGACACCGCAGCCACTCGTAGCAAATTCAAATTCATCACGCTTCCTCTCTGGCGGGAACAAGGATCTCCCGATTGCCGTTCGACTGCATGGACGAAACCATGCCCGATTGTTCCATTTGCTCCAGCAAGCGGGCTGCCCGGTTGTAACCAATGCGCAAATGACGCTGCACCAGCGAGATGGACGCACGCCGATGCTTGAGCACCACTTCGCACGCCTGGTCGTACATCGGATCGGATTCGGCATCGGCCATGCCAGTCACGCCATTCGCACCATCGCCGGTTTCGCCTTCCAGCCCGCCTTCCAGCAGACCCTCGATGTAATCCGGCTCGCCTTGCGACTTCAGATGCTCGACCACGCGATGCACTTCTTCGTCGGAAACGAACGCACCGTGCACGCGCACCGGCAAACCCGTGCCCGGCGGCATGTACAGCATGTCGCCCTGCCCCAGCAGCGTCTCGGCTCCCATCTGATCGAGAATGGTGCGCGAGTCGATCTTGGACGACACCTGGAACGCGATACGCGTGGGAATGTTGGCCTTGATCAAGCCGGTGATCACATCGACGCTGGGACGTTGCGTGGCCAGCACCAGATGAATGCCCGAGGCACGCGCTTTCTGCGCCAGACGGGCGATCAGCTCTTCGATCTTCTTACCCACCACCATCATCAGATCGGCCAACTCGTCGATGACCACGACGATCATCGGCAAAGGCGCCAGGGGTTCGGGCGCATCGGGCGTCAGCGAGAACGGATTGGGAATGGGCTCTTCACGCTTGATGGCGTCGCGGATCTTGGCGTTGTAGCCTGCCAGATTACGCACGCCCATCTTGCTCATCAGCTTGTAGCGTTTTTCCATCTCGCCTACGCACCAGTTCAGCGCATTGGCGGCATGGCGCATGTCGGTCACCACGGGTGCCAGCAGGTGCGGAATACCTTCGTAGACGCTCATTTCGAGCATCTTGGGATCGATCAGGATCAAGCGGGTATGGCTGGCGTCTGCCTTGTACAGCAAGGACAGGATCATGGCGTTGATACCCACCGACTTACCCGAGCCCGTTGTACCGGCGACCAGCACATGGGGCATCTTGGCCAGATCGGCCACCACCGGGTTACCCGCGATGTCCTTGCCCAGCGCCATCGTCAGCACCGAACTGCCTGCATGATAGGTTTGCGAACCCAGAATCTCCGACAGACGCACCATCTGACGCTTGGGATTGGGCAACTCCAAGCCCATCAGGTTCTTGCCCGGAATGGTCTCGACCACCCGGATGCTGACCAAGCTGAGCGCGCGCGCAAGATCCTTAGCCAGATTGACGATCTGACTCCCTTTCACGCCCGTGGCCGGTTCGATTTCGTAGCGCGTGATCACGGGGCCGGCCTGAGCGGCCACCACGTTGACCGACACGCCGAAGTCGGCCAGTTTCTTCTCGATCAGACGCGAGGTGAACTCGATGGTTTCCTGCGACACGGTTTCTTGCGTGGCCGCGGCTGGGTCGAGCAGACTGAGTGCCGGTAGATCGCCCTCGCCGACGGGTGGAGAGAACAGGGTTTGCTGCTTTTCCTTCTCGGCCCGCTCGGAGCGCTGGACCGCTTTGACCGCTGGCTCGATGCGAACCGGCTCGTGGACGAATTTCTCCTGCTTGGCCACCACCTGCTCGCTGCGGGCGGCCTTGGCCACTTCACCGGCACGGCGATCTTCCCGCGCGGCGTACGAATGACGCACCCGGTTGACCAGACGCTCGATGGCAATACCGATGCGTTCGGCCAGTTGCAGCCACGAGAACGAGAAAAACAAGCTCAAACCCACCGCCACCGAAACCAGCAGCGCCAGGGTGCCACCCGTGAACCCCACACCTTCGGCCAGCACGGTGGCCAGCAGGTGGCCCATGACCCCGCCGGCACCGCTGGCGCCGTCGGAGGCGCCGGGCAAATGCGCCCCCAGCGTATACAAGCGCAGCGCTTCCAACCCCATGGAGCCGATCATCAGCAACACGAAGCCCACGCCCTGCTCCCACTGCACGCGCGGCAAAATCTCGGGCTCGCGATTATTGGCTGCCCGCAGGTGAATGGCCAGGCGACGGTAGCCCGCATAGACCCGGTGCAAGAGCAAAACGACCCACCACCAGGCCGAAAAACCGAACAAATACAGCAGGATGTCCGATAGATAGGCGCCCAGCATCCCCCCACGATTGTGGATGATGACATCGGCCACCGAATGCGACCAGCCGGGATCGCTGGGATGCCAGGTGGCCAACACCATCCCCAGCCACGCCGCCAAGGCGGCAAAAAGGATCCAACGCGCCTCGCGCAGCAGAGCGGACATGCGCTGCTGTAGGGGCGACGGACCGTTACGAGTGTTGCGCGAGGCGCGCGGAGAGGCAGTTTGAATTCGCGGCATATGGCCTCATTATAATGAGACCACTTAAATACGAGTTACAGGTAATGACCTCCACTGCCAGCCCCAAGCACGCGAAAGTCCTGATTCTGGGTTCCGGCCCCGCCGGTTACACCGCTGCCGTCTATGCCGCGCGCGCCAACCTCAAGCCGATGCTCATCACTGGCCTGGCTCAAGGTGGTCAATTAATGACCACCACCGAGGTCGACAACTGGCCAGCCGATGCCGATGGGGTGCAGGGCCCCGACCTGATGAAGCGTTTTCTGGCCCATGCCGAGCGCTTCAACACCGAAGTGGTGTTCGACCATATCGCCGAAGTCGATCTCTCGAAGCGCCCCTTCACCTTGACGGGCGATACGGGCGAGATTTACACCTGCGACGCACTAATCATCGCCACAGGCGCATCGGCCAAATACCTGGGCTTGCCCTCGGAAGAAGCATTCATGGGACGGGGCGTGTCGGGTTGCGCCACCTGCGACGGTTTCTTCTACAAGAACCAGGACGTCGTGGTGGTCGGGGGCGGGAACACCGCGGTCGAAGAAGCCCTGTACCTGTCGAACATCTGCAAGACGGTCACCGTCATTCATCGCCGCGACAAGTTCCGTGCCGAACCTATCCTGATCGACAAGATGATGGACAAGGTCGAGAACGGCAACATGCGCTTGAAACTGTTTTCGACGCTCGATGAAGTCTTGGGCGATACCAGCGGGGTGACGGGCGTGCGGATTCGCAGCACCCGGGACGAAAGCACCGAAGATCTGCCGGTCACCGGCACCTTCATCGCCATTGGCCACCAGCCCAACACCGACCTCTTCAAGGGCAAGCTGGAGATGACCGATAGCGGTTACATCGTCACGCAAAGCGGCTTGAAAGGCATGGCCACCTTGACATCGGTGCCCGGCGTCTTCGCCGCAGGCGACGTGCAAGATCACGTCTATCGCCAAGCCATTACCAGCGCCGGAACCGGCTGCATGGCCGCCCTCGACGCTCAACGGTGGCTGGAGAATGCCGAGCAGTAAAGCCGCTAAGTCCAGCCCCGCGAAAATGGGGCTGGCCGATCTCAAACGCCTGACTGCCGGGCCAGCAGACGAAGCTCCGCCCAAAGGGGCATCCCCCCCGAGTCGGGCGGCAAGGAAATTCCTGCCGCCCGGCGAAGTCGCGCCCCGGGCGACGGGCACATCCGGCAAGGTTCCGGCGCAAAAGCGAGACGAGCACACCACGGCTGCATCCCAAGAGCACACCGGGTCGGCCCGGAACGCACCCGCATCCCAGAATGCCCTGCCCGCTCGGCATGCCGCGCGCATCGAGCTCTCCTCTGACGACCGGCGCTTGTTTCGACGACTGGCCGGTGCAGTCGAGCGCGTCGACACACGTAACCGACGTATGCCGGAAGCATCGCCCGAAGCCATGGCGCGCCTTGAACGCCTGGAACGAGCGCCACGCAAGCGCGCGGAACAAACCGATACCTCGTCGAACGGCCAACCCGTCGTCGATGCTCAAGCGAGCACAGCCGACCACGGCTTGTCGGATGCCGACGTGTCGCATCTGCTGCGGGACGACGGCACAGCCTTCTTGCGCCCGGGCGTCGGCCCTGACGTTCTCGTTCGCATCGCCCAAGGTTTTTGGCGCCTGGAAGCCAATCTGGATCTGCACGGCCTATCGGTCGAACAGGCGAGGCCCCGCCTGGCTGACTTCGTCACCCAGTGCGTCGCCTACGAAGCGCGCTGCGTCCGCATCGTGACAGGCAAAGGGTATGGCTCGGTTCAGGGACAGTCGGTATTACGCGATCGAGTCCGCAGTTGGCTGGTCGGATTGCCGGAAGTCCGTGCGTTCGCGCAGGCGCCGGAGCACGAGGGTGGCGCGGGCGCGATCGTCGTACTGCTGGCCATAGACGCCCGGCGGGCGCGCGATCGACGCGACGATCCGCGCCAGTAACTGTTCAGCGCGACGTGTCGGCCCACTCGTCCGACACGGATTCCGTGGTCGAAGGCGGCATACCTGCCCCCGGATAGCGGATAAAGTCCACCAAGGCATTCGTGGCGGGATCCGGGCGCGGCGTCAACAAGGACACCACGACAATGGTCGCGAACGCGGCAGGCGCACCAAAAATGCCCGCTGCGATCGGCTCGATGCCGAACCACAGCAGCGAGGGTGCATCCAAGGGTAGATGGAGCAAGGTGTGGCGCATGAATGTGCTGTCCAAGGACATATACAGCGCGGTGACCGTCAGTCCCACGACCATGCCGCTGATCGCCCCCCACTTGTTGGCGCGCTTCCAGAAAATACCCATGACCAGCGCGGGAAAGAACGACGACGCAGCAAACGAGAACGCCGCCGACACCAACGCCAGAATACTGGCATTGACGCGGGATGCCCCCCAGGCCGTCAGAAACGCCACCAACAGCAGCAGTCCCTTCGAAATCAAGACCCGTCGGGCCGCATGCATACTCGGCGACCAGAAACGGAACCACACATCGTGCGACAAGGCGTTCGATACGGTCAGCAATAGACCATCGGCCGTCGATAACGCGGCCGCTAGCGCCCCCACCGCGACCAATGCCGAGACGACATACGGTAAGCCCCCCACGTCTGCCAAGGCCAATACCACCATGTCGTTGCTCAGAACGATTTCCGCCAGCTGGACGACGCCGTCGCGATTCAAGTCCACGACATCCAGCAGCTGGACGTCCAATCGACTCCATCCATTGGCCCAAATTGGTAACTCGTCGAAGCGCGTGCCCACCAGTTGTGTGTACACCTCGAACTTGACGAACAAAGCCATGGCAGGCGTGAGCGAATACAGCAGCAAGATAAAGAACAGGCACCAGAACACCGACCGGCGCGCTCCACTGACCGAGCGGGTCGTATAGGAACGCATCAGAATGTGCGGCATGCCGGCCGTGCCCAGCATCAGGCAGAACGCCAGTGCCAGAAAATTACGCTGTTGCAGCGCGCGCGCTTCTGAGTCGGCGCTTGGAAACGGGGGCCCTTGGGCGGTAGGGGGTGCTGCCCGGGCCCGATAGGTATTGCGCGCCTTGATCCATTGATCACGCGCCGCCAACGCATTCTCGGGATAATTGGCCAGTTCGCGTTCGAGAATTCGAATATCCACCCACGACGAGCGCTGAGCCTGCAATACGTGCAGTTCGGTGCGCATCTTCGCCCGTTCGGTCGCCCACGATTGCGGCAACGCATCGAGTCGCGCCTGCATGGCGTCGGCCCGTGCCGCCCACAAGGCACGTACTTCGATTTCGCCAGGATCCCGCAGCACCTCGTTGTTCAACAGATCGATCGTGGGCAGCATGCGGGTCGCCGCCACTTGCGGCACAGGCGTCTGTGCATGCTTGACCGACAACCACACCACGGGAACCAGATAGGCCACCAGCATGATGATGTATTGCCCGACCTGAGTCCAGGTGACCGCGCGCATGCCACCCAGGAAGGAACACACCAACATGCCACCCAGCGCAATCAGGATGCCCAGCTCGAACGACATGGAGGTCAGGCGCGAGGTAATCATCCCGATGCCATACACCTGCGCGACCAGATAGATCAGCGAACACAGCGTGGCGCACAAGACGCCTGCCATACGCGCCATGTTGCCGCCGTAGCGCGCGCCCATGAAATCGGGGATGGTGTACTGCCCGAACTTGCGCAAATACGGGGCTAGCAGCAGGGCAAGCAAGACATAGCCGCCAGTCCATCCCATGACGAATGCCAGGCCGTTGTATCCCGTCATGTATAGCGTGCCCGCTATGCCCATGAACGACGCCACCGACATCCAGTCGGCCGCCGTGGCCATGCCGTTGTAGAACGCCGGAACAGCGCGCCCCGCGACGTAGTACTCACGCGCATCGGAAGTTCGACAGATGATGCCGATGAAGGCATAGAGGCACACGGTGGACAGCAGGAAAGCGTAGCCCACCCATTGGCTGGGCAGGCCACGCGACTCCTGCCAACCCAGCACCAGAATCAGCACCACGAAGCTCAGGGTGAAAATAATGTACGAGCGACGCAAGCGAGCGGCGAATGCGCCGGACGAAGAGGATTGCGAAGGGCCGGTCATGGCTGGCGACGATGCGTGCGCATCAGCCAGAGGTAAATGCCTATGAGGGCCAAATACGACACCGGCGCCCAGTAGGCCGCGACCCAGTAAGCCCGGCGGCCCGCCACTGCCCCGCTTTCGAAACAATCGGCCAGAAGCACCACACCGACATTGATGCCCAACCATGCCGATAGCAGCACGGCGATATAGATAAGGTTGCGTCGCCACATGACGGGACGCGACGCCGTGAGGCGGGAACGGATGCGGGAAAATCGCGCGAACATGCCGACGTTTTACCTTGTGAAACTGGCAATGCGCTTACAGATGGAAAAGCGGGGCAAAGATAGCGGCTTTAATGCGACAACGGCCAACACTTT
>Ga0228623_1000144_pt1 | contig 39253 bp, 46 predicted proteins | sample 28DmetaG_FD_182856 | JGI IMG/M metagenome (GOLD analysis project Ga0228623, IMG submission 182856) | Seawater microbial communities from Monterey Bay, California, United States - 28D | ecosystem: Environmental > Aquatic > Marine > Coastal | place: USA: California | collected 2016-10-04 | reverse complement strand
CTCAAAACTTGCACTTATGCACCCTGGGGATAGTTATGCTCGGGGGACCACTTGAAAGGGGCCGCCGGTTTCCCGTCTGATGACGGGTGCCATGACCCAAGCGGCCCTATCCCTACTTTGGACCATCCTGACCCTCATGCCAACCCCCCACCTGCGGGAATCCTTGAAGGCCCTGTTGTTCCTTTTCCTCACCGGTCACGGCAAGGCTAGACCTCAGCACAGCAAGACCAAGTCCCCCTCCGCCCTCTCCCGCTTCCTCAACCGCTACCCCTGGCCCACCCGCGCCCTCATCCGCCTGGTCCGCGAGGAGGCCCAGAAAGCCCTGGACCGGGCCAGGCGGAGAAAGGGCCCCAAGCCCCGCCTCCTGGTGGTCCTGGACCTGGTCACCCTGGAGAAGCGGGGCCGCTTCCCCCACCTCCCCCTCTCCTTGCCCAAGGTAGCCCTGACGGGCTGACTCACGGCAAGTGGGGCCTCCACCTCGTCGTCCTTTACCTCGTCTACGGAGACCTCCGCGTCCCCTGGGCCTACCGTCTATGGCGGGGCAAGGGGGAGAAAGGCCTCTCCCTCCTGGCCCTGAGCCTCCTGGCCTCTCTGCCCCTCTGGATGCGCCGGACCTTCCGGATACGGGTGGCCGCGGACGCGGCTTTTGGTACGGCCTGGTTCCTCTTTGGGGTGAGGCGGTTGGGCTTGGAAACGGTGGTGGGGATGCGGCGGGACCGGAGGCTGCGGGGAGGGGGAAGGCTTTTGGACCTCAGGCGGCAGGGGAGCCGGGTCTACCTGTGGGGGCTTTCCTTCCCGGTCTGGGTGGCCTGGTACCACTATCCCCTGCCCCAAGGGGGCTGGGAGTGGCGGTACGTGGTGGCCACCAGGCGCCACGCCCCGGACCATGCTCACCTGGGGAAAGAGGCGGTTCACGGTGGAGCACTTCTTCCGGGCTGCGAAGAGCGAGTTCTCCCTGGGGCAGTTCGGGCAGCGGACGGCCTTGGGGGTGCACCGCTTTCTGGTCCTCTCCCTTCTGGCCTACCTGCTGGCCCACTGGGTGGGGGTGGAGGGGAGAGGGAGCTGGCGGGAGGCCAGGGAGGGGGCAGCCCGGGTTCTCTTGCCCGAGCTGGTGGTGCAGGTCATCCTGCGGGAGCTCCACGCCCTGGGTCTGGGGCCGCCCGGGGGAGGGGGTGAAGGTTTATGCGGGGTATGCAGGAGGTGCAAGTTTTGAGGTCTTCAACTTAGCCCCCCATCACGAGACCGCGGTGCGCTTCCTGGGGGCCGGGCGATATTACCTGCCGAGGGTTTAGAATCAGGACAATGAAACGTGTTCGTCTTCAAGAGGTGGCGCAAGTTGCAGGTGTGTCCTTGGGCCTAGCTTCAGCGGTTCTAAACGGAAGGCACGTCCGGGCGAGGCCCGAAACCGTGGAGCGGATTCGCGAGGCCGCCCAACGCCTAGGATACGTGCCTGACCGCATGGCCCAAGCCATGCGTTGGGGACGGACAGGGATCATCGCCTTGGTGGTGCCCAACTTCGCGAACCCCTACTACTCGGCCCTTGCTGTGGAGGTCCAAAGGGCTGCCTGGGAGGCCGACCTCGAGGTCCTGGTCTACGCGAACCCCACGGAAGACCTCGCCCAGGTTTCCCGGGCCGTCTCCGCCCGGCGCGTGGATGGGGGCATAATCGTCGTTTCCCACTACACCCCGGAAGAGCTAAAGGCCCATCTCCCCTTGGAAATCCCCTGGGTGGGGGTGGGGCACGCTCTAGAACCCCTCCCCTTTGACCGGGTGTCCTTCAAGGACAAGGAGGCCGCGATGGACGCGGTCCGCTACCTTGCGGACAAAGGGTACCGGCGCATCGCTCACCTTGCAGGTCCTGCACCCTCCCCTACGGCCAAGGCCCGCCTGGAAGGATACCTGGAAGCCGTTTCTGCTCTGGGTATGCCCGCTCTGGTCCAAGAGGGAACTTTCCGCTACGGGGACAACCAAAGGGCCCTCCAAACCCTGCTTGGCTGGAGGGCCGACGCCCTTCTCGCCGGAAACGACCTCATGGCCCTCGAGGCCCTCGCCTTCCTGCAGGACCGAGGGGTTCCGGTACCCCAGGGGATGGCCGTGGTGGGTTTTGACGGCATTCCCATGGGGGAGTGGGTGCGTCCCCAGCTCACCACCATAGTCCGTTCCCCTAGGGCCAGCGCCCAAGCCGCCCTTGCCCGGCTTCTGGCACGCCTCGAGGGCGCGGGGGAACCCCCCCAGGAGGTCTGGCTCGATACGTCCCTGCGTCCCGGGGATAGTGCCTGATAAAACGTTTTTCCTGACATTTACCTGACAACCCTCTCTTACCCTGGCCCCGGGGGTGAGGGATGCGCGTGGAAATCCGTTCTCTCGGGGTGAAGCTTGGGGGACGCTGGGTGCTCCGGGGCCTGGACCTGGACCTCTTCGGGAGCGGACCCCAGGTGGTGGCCCTCATCGGTCCCTCGGGCTCGGGGAAGTCCACGCTACTCCGGGTCCTCAAGGGCCTGATCCCCGCGGACGAAGGCGCGGTGTACCTGGACGGGGTTCCCCTCTACCGGGGGCGGACGCCGAACCGGACCCTTCAGAAAAAGGTGGGCATGGTCTACCAAGAAGCCCAGCTGGTGGACCGCCTGACCGCCCTGGAAAACGTCCTCACGGGGCGTCTGACCCACCTAGGGCTTCTCCCGGCGCTCCTGCGGCGCTTCCAGGAGAAAGACCTCGCCCTCGCCTCCGACCTGTTGAGGCGGGTGGACCTCTGGGAGCACGCCTGGAAACGCGCCGACGCCCTCTCCGGCGGGCAGCGGCAACGGGTGGGCATCGCCCGGGCCCTGGCGCAGGAGCCCCAGCTGATCCTGGCCGATGAGCCCATCGCTTCCTTGGATCCCAAGAACGCCCGCATGGTCCTCACCCAGCTCTTGGAGCTGGTGCGGGAGCGGGGTGTACCCCTGCTCCTTTCCCTCCACCACCTGGACGTGGTGCGCACCTACGCGGACCGCGTGGTGGCCATCAAGGGAGGGAGGCTCTTCTACGACGGTCCTCCCTCGGGGCTTACTCCCGAGGTGGAGGCGGCCCTCTATTTCGGCGAAGGCCTTGAGGGCGGGGAGGAAGTCCCCGCCCTGAGCGCATGAGGAGGTGTGCGATGGTAAGGGCAAAGGTTTTCGGTGTCGGGTTAGCGGTCCTTCTCCTCACAGCCACGGCCTTGGCCCAGAAGCCGGGCTGGCCAAAGGAGCTGGTCATCGCCGAGGTGCCCGTGGAGTCCGCGGCCGACTACGCCAGCCGCTACGCCCCTTTCCTGGACTACCTAAAGGGCCGCCTGGGAATTCCCGTTAGGCTCTTCTTGGGCACGGACTACACGGCGGTCATGCTGGCCCAGGCCCAGGGCCAGGTGCACGTGGCCTTTTACGGGCCCGCCTCTTACGTGGATGCCATCGAGAAGGCTAAGGCGCCCATAGAGGCCTTCGTTAAGGAAGACAGCATCCGGTCGGGCCTCTTCTACTACTCGCTGATGATCTCCAAAAAGGGCAGCGGCATACGAACCCTCCAGGACGCCCGGGGCAAGGACTTCGCCTTCGTGGACCCAGAGAGCACCTCCGGCTATAAGGTGCCCATGGCCTACTTCTGCCTGGAGGCCAAAATCCGCCCCAGGGAGTACTTCTCCCGGGTCTTTTTCGCGGGGACCCACGAGAACGTCATCCTTGGGGTAGCGCGGGGCACCATCCCCGTGGGCGTCACTTGGGACACGGGGATTTCCATCGCCCAGGCCAAGGGGCAGATCCGGGGCCTGGAGGAGTTCGAGGTCCTCTGGAAGTCCGATCCCATCCCCTCCTCCCCCTGGGCCTACCGCAAGGACCTGCCGCAGGACTTGAAGGACGCCCTTCGCAAGGCCTTCTTGGAGTTCAAGGATACCCCTCAGGGTGCGGAGTGGCTGAAGGCCCGTGGCCTGAAGGGCTTCGCCCCGGCCAGCGACCGGGACTACGACCCCTTCCGGAAGATCAACGATGCCCTTAAGCGCCCCGAGTGCCAGCTCTAACGGGGGCGTCCCCCCCGTACCCCAGGAGCTTCTAGCGCAGCGCCGCCGGAACCGCCTCCTGTACGGGGGGGTTTTCCTCGCCCTCCTGGTTTCCGCCTTGGGCGTGGGGTTCAACCCCTTGCAGGTCCTGTCGGCCCTCCTCAAAGGCGGCGACTTCGCTCTCCGGTTCTGGCCCCCAAGCCTCACCCACTTTCCCCAGTTCTTCCGCGCCCTCTTGGAAACCTTCGCCATGGCCCTTTGGGGAAGCTTCCTCGCCACCTTTTTGGCCGTGCCCTTGGCCTTTTTGGGCGCGCGAAACGTGGTGTCCAACCGCGCGGTGTACCTTGGGGCCAGGGCCGTTATGGACTTCCTCAGAGGCTTTCCGGAAATCGTCTTGGCCCTCATCTTCGTGGCGGCCGTGGGCTTAGGACCCCTGCCCGGCATCCTGGCCCTCACCCTCCACACGGCCGGCGTGGTGGGCAAGCTGCTTTCCGAGTCGGTGGAAACAGTGGATCCCAGGCCGGTGGAGGCGGTGCGGGCCACAGGAGCCCACCCCCTTCTGGTGATCGCCTACGGCTTCTGGCCCATGATCTCCCCCGCTTTTACTTCCATCACCCTGTACCACTTTGAGGTCAACTTCCGCTCCGCCACGGTCCTTGGGCTGGTGGGGGCTGGGGGAATCGGGTTTGAGCTGATGCAGACGGTGCGGGCTTTCCGCTTCCAAGACGCGGCCACGGTGATCCTCCTCATCCTGGTGGGGGTATTTCTTGTGGACAAACTTTCCGCCTGGTTGCGGCGCATCCTCCTTTAGGAGGTACACGTGGACGAGCTGGAGATCCTGGGAGCCTTAGCGGGAGCGCCCATGGAAGTTCTTCGGGCCCTTCGCGCCCGGGTAAGCCCTGGCCTGGGGAAGGGGCGCGTGGTCCGCGAAGGACCGGCCCTGGTTCCCCTACCCTTCCGGGACAGCCGCCGGGGGACCCTCTTCTACCTCGGGGAAGCCCTGGTCTACGAGGTGTGGCTCCGCTTCCCGGACAAGGGGGTGGAGGGGTACGGCGCCACCCTCGGCCCGGACCGGGAGCGGGCGCGGGCCCTGGCCATTTTAGACGCGGCGCTGGCCTTGGGGCTAGAGCGGGAGGCCCTGGAAAGGGCGGCCCGGGACGCCCTGAAGGCCAGGGAGGAAGAGGACCGCAGGTTGTGGTCCTGGGTGGAGTCCACGCGCCTGGAGGTGGAGACCCTATGAACCTCCACGTGCCCGCCGAGGAGCGTAGGACCCAGCGAACCTTCCGCGCCCTCCTCGAGGCCATGGCCTACCCTAGCCGCGTGTTCCCCCTGAAGGCCTCGAGCCCCAAAGAGGCCCTTCTTCGCGTGGCGGAGACCCTGGTGGACGGGAGGGTGGCCCTCCACGCCCCGGCCCACCTGGCCTCGGCCCTGGCCCACCGGGGGGTCAGGGTGGTCCCCCCGGAGGAGGCGGACTACGTCTTCTTGGAAGACGCGGCGGGGCTGGAGAACCTCCTCCCCAGGGTCCGCTTAGGCCATCCCTTGGCCCCGGAGGAAGGGGCCACCCTGGTGGTGGCCGCCCCTTTGGGGCGGGGACCCTTGCTCAGGGCAAGGGGGCCCGGGATCCCTGGGGAGGCTTCCTTCCGCCTCCAGGTGCCCCTGGGGGTCTGGCCCTTGCGGGAAAGCCTCCTTTCTTTCCCTTTAGGCTTTGACCTGATCCTGGTGGACGGGAGGGGGGTTCTCGCCCTACCCCGAACCGTGGAGGTGCGTCCATGGGATACGTAACTGTCCGTGGAGGGGAAAAGGCCATAGAGGCCGCCGAAGCCCTCTTCCGCCGCCTCCATCCCTGGCCTTCGCCCAGCGTCCTCCGAAGCCTGGAGGCCTCCTTCCCCCTGCTCCTGGACCGGATCATGGCGGAGGCGGGCCTCTGGGCTCCTTCTCTAGCGGCGGAGGCCCTGGCCCAGACAGCAGGGGACACCTATGAGGCCGTCCTCCTCCTCCGGGCCTACCGCACCACCCTGCCCCGCCTGGAGGCCAGCCCCCCCATGGGGAAGGAGGACGTGCTCCTCCTGCGGAGGATTTCCAGCGCCTTCAAGGGCATCCCCGGGGGCCAGGTGCTGGGCCCCACCCTGGATTACAGCCTGCGCCTCCTGGGACGCCGGCCCCCGGTGATGGAGGTGGAGGAGAGTTCCCCCGCCCCTCGCACCTACCCTTCCGTGCTGGACTGGCTCCGGAGGAGGGGGCTCGTAGAGGAGGTGGGGGAGGAAGCCCCTCCAAGGCCAGGGGAGCCCATCCCCGACCTCACCCTGGAGCCCCTGCGGTTCCCCGCCCCCCGGGCCCTGCGCCTGCAGGCCCTGGCTCGAGGGGACACGGGAGGCCTCCTGGCCCTGGCCTACAGCGGCATGCGCTCCTACAACGCCCACACCCATCCGACCGTAGCCGAGCTCGGGGTAGGGTTTGGGGAGGTCCGCATCCCGCACCCCCTGAGGAAGGGGACCCTGGTCCTGGGGCGCTTCCGCCTGGCCTTTGCCGAGGTGGTGAAACACGGGGAAAGGGGCTATCGGGTGGGCTTTGCGGCGAGCCTCGGCTGGAACGAGGTCCGGGTGATCTCCGGGGCCATGCTGGACCTCGAGATGGACGGGAGCACCCACCCGGCACGCCAAGAAGAGTTCGTGCTGGTGCACACGGACCCCGTGGAGGCCTCGGGGTTCGCCCTCCACTACAAGCTGCCCCACTACGTGACCTTCCTGAGCAACCTCGTGGTCCAAGAGCCCACGGAGGAAGCCGATGCCGAAGAAGTATAGGATCTTTTACAGCTACGCCTTTCTAGACCCGGGGGCAAAACGGGAGATCCGCCGCAAGGTCCTCAAGGCCTTGGCCATCCCCGGCTACCAGGTGCCCTTCGCCAGCCGGGAGATGCCCGTGGCGAGGGGGTGGGGAACGGGTGGCCTTCAGCTCACCCTTTCCCTGGTGGGGCCCCGCGATGTGGTCAAGGTGATAGACCAGGGGGCGGACGACTCCGTCAACGCCGCCAACCTCCGCCGGTTCATCGCCCAGGTGAGCGGGGCCAAGACCACCTGGGACGCCCTCGAGGCGACCCTGATCCAGAGCCGGCACCGCATCCCGGAAGAGCGGCTGAGGGAAGGGCAGGTCCTCATCCTGCAGGTGCCCATCCCAGAGCCCCTCCGGTACGTGGAACCCTCCGAGGTGCGCGCCCGCGAGCTCCACGCCCTTGGGGACTACACCCCCCTCTGGGTGGACCTCTTTGAGGAGCACCTCACCCGTGCGAGAAGCCGTAAAGGGGCCGCTTACCCGGTCCTGGTCCACGGCAGGTACGTGATGGACCCAAGCCCCATCCCCAGGTTTGACCTCGCCAAGCTCCACATGGCCCAGCACATCACCCTTTTCGGCGCGGGGCGGGAGAAGCGCCTTTACGCCGTGCCCCCGTACACCCGGGTGGAGCCCTTGACCTTCACCGACCGTCCCTTTGAGGTGGAGGCCATCCAGGGCCGTTGCCGCCGCACCGGGGTCAACCACGTCTTCCTGAACGCCATCCCCCAGGAGGATGGGCGCGTGGAGTACGAGGTGTCGGACGGAGGCTACATGGAGAAGCTCCTTCGGGGACTTCCCCCGGGACCCCTCTTCACGGAGGTCAGCCGTGGAGGCTGACGCCCCCCTTTTGGAGGTCAGGGGCCTGCGCAAGGCCTACGGAACCACGGAGGTCCTTAAGGGGGTGGACCTGGAGCTCTACCCCGGCGAGGTGCTCGGGGTGGTGGGCGCCTCGGGGTCGGGCAAGTCCACCCTCCTGCGGGTCCTCCACCTGGACGAGGACGCCGAGGGAGAATACCGGCTCCGCCTTCCGGGCCTCGAGGGGGTGAACCTCCTCGCCCTGGACCCCTACGCCAAGGCCCGGGTCCGCTGCCACCTCGCCCTCGTGCACCAGGAGGCCTCCGCGGTCTTGCGCATGGGCTTCAGCGCCCTCACCAACGTGGTGGAGCCGCTGCTCCTGGAAGGCCAGCGGACCTTCTCTGCGCTTCGGGAGCGGGGCCTCGAGGCCCTAGCCCGGGTGGACTTTCCCCTGGACCGGGTCCTCTACCCTCCCCGCTGGCTCTCCGGGGGGCAGCGGCAGCGGGTGCAACTCGCCCGGGCCCTAGCCCAGGGAGCTGCCATCCTCCTGCTGGACGAACCCACCACGGGCCTGGACCTCCTCGTTCAGGCCACCTTTCTGGATTCGGTCCGGCGCCTCAAGGCCCAAGGTCGCTTCGCCATGGTGCTGGTGAGCCACGACCTGGGGGTGGTGCGCGCAGTCTCCGACCGGATTCTCGTTCTCCTCGAGGGAAGGGTGGTGGAGGAGGGACTGGCCGACCAGGTGCTGGAGGATCCCCAGCACCCCTACACCCAGGACCTCGTCCAGGCACGCCTTTGAAAGGAGGGGAGATGCTAAGTGTTCAAGGCCTTTCCAAGACCTTTCGCCTCCACCGGCTGGGCCGCGACCTTACGCTCTTCGCCGGGGTGGAGTTCACCTTGCGGCGAGGGGAGTTTCTCCTCCTGCAAGGCCAAAACGGTGTAGGGAAGAGCTCTTTGCTCAAGTGCATCTACGGAACCTACCGCCCCAGCGCCGGGAAAATCTTGCTGGAAACCCCGAAAGGCCTGGTGGACGTGGTCCAGTCCGGTCCCAGAACCCTCCTCTGGCTCCGCCGCCACGTGGTGGGGTACGTGAGCCAGTTCCTGGAGCCAAGGCCTCGCACCACGGTGCTGGAGGTGGTGATGGAGCCCCTCTTGGAAGGAGGCGTCGGAGAAGGGGAGGCCAAGAGGCGGGCCGGACAGGCCTTGGAAGCTCTGGGTCTAGACCCTAGGCTCTTCCAGGTTTACCCCACATCCCTCTCCGGAGGGGAGCGTCAAAAGGTGAATTTGGCCAGGGCCCTGGTCCAGACCTACCCCTTGCTCCTCCTGGACGAGCCCACGGCTAGCCTGGACCTCGGGGCCCGGGAGGCTTTGCGGGAGCGCCTACTCGAGCTTAAGGTCCAAGGGGTAGCCATGGTGGGCGTCTTCCACCACCCGGATGACGTTAGGGGCCTTGTGGACCGACAGTACCTTCTCGTGAAGGAGGGCGACAGTGTGGCTGTCTGGAGCCAGGCTCGTTCTTCCTGACCGCGTCCTGACCGAGGGTTCCCTCCGGCTGGAGGGAGAACGCATCGCCGAGGTTCGGGAAGGCTTTGTGCCCTCGGGAATGGACCTGCGGGGCTTCACGGTGGTGCCTGGCCTGGTGGACCTGCACGGGGACAGCCTCGAGCGGGAGCTGGAGCCCCGGCCCGGGGTGCGGCTTCCCCTGGAGCTCGCCCTCCCCTCCTGGGAGTTGCGGCAGCTGGCCGCAGGGATCACCACAGTCTACGCCACCGTGGCCTTCTGGGAAGGGGCGGGCGGGGTGAGGGAGCCCGACCAAGGCCTGAGGCTGGCCCAGGAACTTTGGGGTCTTCGCTCCGCTTTGCACGTGGACTTGAGGATCCACGCCCGCTACGAGGTCTCGCGTCCGCAGGGGGAGCCTGCCGTGCGGGAAGCCCTGCGAAAAGGCTGGGTCCACCTCCTCTCCTTCATGGACCACACCCCGGGGCAGGGGCAGTTTCACGACCTAGAAACCTACGTGCGTTACATGGCCCGCCACCACGGCCGCCCGGAGGCGGAGGTGTACGACGAGGTCAAGCGCCTGTCCACGCGGGCCACCTGGGAGGGGCTAGAAGCCCTGGCGGCGGAGGCCCTGGCCAAGAGCATCCCTTTGGCCTCCCACGACGACGACACCCCAGACCGGGTAGCCCTGATGGCCCGCTTGGGGGTGACGGTGAGCGAGTTTCCCGTGCGCCTGGAGGCCGCCAAGGAGGCCAAGGTCCGGGGGATGACCGTGGTAATGGGGGCGCCCAACGCCTTACGGGGAGGCTCCCATCACGGCAACCTCTCCGCCTTGGACGCCCTTAGGGAAGGTCTTCTGGACGCTTTGGCCACGGACTACTTACCGGAGGCGGCCCTTAGGGCGCCCTTCCGTTTGGCGGCCCAGGGCTTGCTGGACCTACCCCTGGCTTTGGCCCTGGTGACCCGCCGCCCCGCCCTCGCGGTGGGCCTGGCCGACCGGGGGGCCTTGGCCCCGGGTCTCCGCGCGGACCTTGTAGTTCTCAAGGAGTCTCCATTCTCGGTCCTCGGCGCCTTTGTGGCGGGGAAACCTGTGTTCGTGGGGGGAGAGCTGGCCCATGCCCTGGCCTGATCCCATAGTCGCCCCCACAGCTCGGGTGCGGGGAAGCCAGCTCGCTCGTTACACGTGCGTGGGGGAGGAGAGCGTTTTGGAGGAAAGCGTTCTCGGGGATTATAGCTATGTGATGGAGCGCTGCTTTCTCCAAAACGCCCATTTAGGACGCTTCGTCTCCGTGGCTGCCCATGTTTGCCTTGGAGCCCCTGAGCATCCCCTGGATCGGCCCAGCACCCATCACTTCACTTACCGGAGCGCCCAATACGGCCTGGGAGAGGACGGTAAGGCCTTCTTCCACTGGCGGGGGTTGCAAAAGGTTGAGGTGGACCACGATGTCTGGATCGGGCACGGGGCGGTGGTTCTCGCGGGGGTACGCATCGGCCGGGGAGCGGTGGTGGGGGCGGGAAGCGTCGTGACCCGGGACGTACCCCCTTATAGGGCCTCTGGCCCCACCTCACCGCCCTGGAGCACCTCCTCCTGGTGATGCCCAGGCCCGATCGGGCCGAGGCCCTGGCCCTGCTGGAGCGGGTGGGCCTGGGGGGCCTCGAGGGGCGCAGGCCCGGGGAGCTCTCCGGGGGGCAGCGGCAGCGGGTGGCCCTGGCCCGGGCCCTGGCGAGGCGGCCGAAGGTGCTCCTCCTGGACGAGCCCTACAGCGCCCTGGACCCCGTGCTGCGGGAGGGGCTTCGCCTGGAGGTGCGGGCCCTCCTCAAGCGGGAGGGGATCACCGCCCTCCACGTAACCCACGACCCGGAGGAGGCCATGCTCCTGGGGGACCGGGTGGGGGTCATGGCGGGGGGAAGGCTTTTGGAGGTTGGGCCCCCGCGGCGGCTCTACGAGGCCCCCGCTTCCCTGGCCGCCTTCCTGGCCTTCGGCCGGGCCAACCTCCTCCCCGAAGGGGAGACCTTCCTCGCCTTCCGCTACGAGGAGGCGGTCCCCGGAGGCCCCCTCCCCGCCCGCGTCCTGGAAAGGCGGGAGGTGCGGGGGGAGGTGCTCTGCCGGGTCCTCCTCCCCCAGGGGGAGGCCTGGGTGCGCCTGGACGCCCCCCCGGGGGCGGAGCTCCGCCTGGCCCTCCCCCGGGCCCGGCGCTTCCATAGGGACGGCCGCCTCCTCCATGACCCTGGCCTGACGAAAGGGGTTTAGCGTGCCCTAGGAGGTGGACGCCATAAGGACTCTCCTGGCCCTGGCCCCGGCCCTCGCCCAGGGGATCACCCTCCAGTACTGGCACATCAACACCGAGGCCTTCGGCCTCCCCGCGGTCCGGGAGCTCATCCGGGAGTTTGAGCGGCGAAACCCCGGGATCAAGGTGGAGGAGCGCTACCAGCCCAACGCCTACACCGGGCTCCTGCAGAACCTGCAGGCGGCCCTGGCGGCGGGCAACCCCCCGGACGTAGCCCAAATCGGGTACCTCTACACCCGGTACGTGGCCGAGAACCTGCCCTTCGTCCCCGCGGACGAGCTGGACCGCCGCTACACGGGGGGGCGGGTCCTCGGGCGCTACGCCCCCAACATCCGCGCCCTGGGCCTGGTCGAGGGGAGGATGGTGGGCGTGCCCTATTCCTCCTCTTCCGGCGGGGCATCCTGGAGACCCTGATTGGGAAGGAGGGGTGCGCGGATGAGGGTGCTCTTCTTCGGCGACATCGTGGGGGAGCCTGGACTTAGGGCCCTGGAGCGGGAGCTTCCTGCCCTTTTGGAGCGCCTGAGGCCCGACTTCGTGGTGGCCAACGGGGAGAACCTGGACCTCACCCTCCCCGAGCAGGGCAGGGCGGGCATGACCCTGGCCTCCCTGGAAAGGCTCTTCAGGCTCGGGGTGGATGCGGTCACGGGGGGGAACCACTCCTTTGACCCTCCCAACCTGGAGGAGGTCCTCGGCCACCCGCAGGTGCTCAGGCCCCTCAACTACTCCCCCCTGGCCCCGGGGCGGGGGAGCCTCCTCCTGGAGAAGGGGGACAAGCGCCTCCTCGTGGTCAACGTGGCGGGGCGGAGCGCCCTGCCCCGGGCGGCGGAGGACCCCCTGCCCGCCCTGGAGCGGCTCCTGGCCGAGGGGGAGGGGGTGCCCGTCCTGGTGGACTTCCACTCGGAGTCCGTTTTTGAGAAGATGGCGGCGGCCTACGCCTTGGACGGCCGGATCGCCGCCCTCCTCGGCACCCACACCCACGTGCCCACCGCCGACGCCCGCATCCTGCCCCGGGGCACGGCCTACGTGTCCGACGTGGGGATGGTGGGGGCCGAGGGGGGTCTGCAGGGGTACGACCCCGCCTTTCTGGTGGCCGCCTTCCGCCTGCGGCTTCCCCCCAAGGGCCTCCGCCTGGCCTACGCCGCAGGCCCCGCCCGGGTTTCCTACGTCTTCCTGGAGCTCGAGGGGGCGAGGGCCAAGGCCATCGTCCACGCCTCCTTTGTAGAGGAGGCCCTTTACTGAACTCGGGTTGGCGAAGCTCCTCAGGGTGACCCTCTGAGGGATGAGGATGGGGTGGAAGCGTATGCGGACGTGGATGGGGCTCGCCTGAGCCCTCTCGGCCCTGGCGGCCAAGATCGCCGTGTACCCCTTACGACGGAACGGTGCTCCTCGCCGGGCAGCGCTTTAACCTCAGGGTGGCGGTCCTCGAAGGCCAAGGGGGGCCTGGGACCGGGCCATCCTGGTGCCCATAGAGGCCTACTGGAAGGGTGCACGAGGAGGGGGAAAGTAAGCGGGAGGTCACAGCCGTCCTCTACACCGGGAAGCGGCTTTCCGACGTCTACCAGGTGGCCCAAGAGCTCCAGCGGGAAGGACTCGCCCAGGCGGTCTTTTCGGGCAGGTTTTCGCCCAGGTGCGGGACTTTTTCCTCCAGGAGCAGGCAGCTTACCGGGCCCTCGTCCTCCTCCTGGCGCCCCTCCTGGTGTGGCAGGGGGTGTAGGTTGGGAGGCTGGGGCACCGCCGGAACACCGCCCTCCTCCGGGCCCTGGGCGCCCTCCGGGGTCTGGTCTTCGCCGTGGTCCCCTTGGAGACGGGGGGTGGAGGTGGTCTTGGGCTGGGGGCGGGCCCTGTTGGGAGCGGGTCTCCTGGGGGCGCGGCCCGGGTTCTTTCTCCTGCCCCCGGGGCTCCTGGCCGCGCTGCCCCCCCTCCAGGCCCTCGGGCAAAGCCCCCTGGAGTTCCCGTAGCTGACCGGGGGCTGACACGCCGGGGGCATGCTGGGGCCATGGACGTCAGGCTGGCCTTCCCCCTTTCCCGGGCGGAAGAGGCCCTTCCCCGCCTGCAGGCCCTGGGCCTGGGGGCGGAGGTCTACCTGGACCCCGCCCTCCTGGAGGAGGACGCCCTCTTCCAAAGCCTGAGGAGGCGGTTTTCCGGGAAGCTTTCCGTGCACCTCCCCTTCTGGAACCTGGACCTCCTCTCGCCGGACCCCGAGGTGCGGGGCCTCACCCTGCGCAGGCTCCTCTTCGGGCTGGACCGGGCGGCGGAGCTTGGGGCGGACCGGGCCGTCTTCCACTCGGGGATCCCCCACGGCCGCACCCTGGAGGAGGCCCTGGAGCGGGCCCTGCCCCTGGCGGAGGCCCTGGGGCTGGTGGTGCGGCGGGCCCGCACCCTGGGGGTGCGCCTCCTTCTGGAGAACAGCCACGAGCCCCACCCGGAGGCCCTGAGGCCGGTTTTGGAGGCCCATGCCGGGGAGCTAGGCTTCTGCTTTGACGCCGCCCACGCCCGGGTCTTCAGCCGAACCCCCGACCCCGGGCCCTGGCTCGCCCTGGCCCCCGAGCACCTGCACCTGAACGACACGGACGGGGTCTACGACCGCCACTGGAACCTGGGCCGGGGGGTCCTGGGCCACGGGGCGTGGCTCCGTCCCTACCTGGACCGGACCATGGTCCTGGAGGTGAGGGAGGACCCGGAGGCCTCCCTCCGCTACCTTTCCGCCCTGGAAGAGGGGGAGGGCGACGTGAACCGACTCACGGATACCCTGCAGAGGTAGGGGCGGGACAAAGGTCCCTAAGGGAGGTGGTTCTTCCAGGTGGCGGTGAAGGAGAGGAAGCAGACCGCGGTCAAGGAGGTGGGCGCCATCCCCTTGAACCCCCTCTGGGAAGACCTCCTGCGCCGCTCCCTCTAAGGGGAGGCCTCGGCCGGGGCCCCGGGTGCACTCGGGGTCCTCGGCTTTTGCCCCCGCAGGATGCCTGTTTCCTTCGTCCGGCTAGCCCGAGGGAGTCCCTTGAGAACCCTTTGCCGGGGCCCCCAGGCTGCCCCAAGCTGGGGTAGCCTGACGCTCCTCTGACCGAGGCCCCGTAAGGTTGGTCCCAGGCATGTCCTTGGTCCTGAGGCGCGAAGGGATGCGGAGAAGGAGGGGGGAGCTCCTGACCGCCCTTCCCTTCCTCCTCCCCGCCTATGCCCTCTTCCTCCTCTTCCTGGTCTGGCCCGCTTTAGAGGCCCTTTGGCTATCCCTTCACCGGGAGAACCTCTTCGGGCGGGGCCGGGAGTGGGTGGGACTGGGCAACTTCCAGGAGGTCCTCGCCCGACCGGAGTTTTGGAAAAGCGCCCTCCTCACCCTCAAGTTCGCCCTGGTGGTGGCCCCCTTGGAGCTCGTCTTGGGCCTCCTCGCAGCCCTCCTGGTCTACCGCCCCTATCCTGGGGTGGCCTTCTTCCGCACCCTCTTCTTCCTCACCACCGCCGTTCCCACGGCCGTGGCGGCGGTGGCCTGGGGGTGGTTCCTCCACCCCGTGGGGGGCTGGGCCAACCGCGCCCTGGCCGGCCTGGGGCTTCCTCCTCAGCCCTGGCTCACCTCCCCGGACCTCGCCCTCTACACCCTTGGGGTGATCACCGCCTGGTCGGGGGTGGGGTTTACGGCCATCCTCCTCACCGCCGGGCTGCAGAACATCCCCGAGGAGGTCTTGGAGGCGGCCACCGTGGACGGCGCCAGCCCCTGGACCCGCTTCTTCCGCATCACCCTCCCCCTCCTCTCCCCGACCCTTTTCCTGGTGGGGCTCCTCGTGGTGCTCAAGAGCCTCACCGCCTTCGGCCAGATCCACCTCCTCACCCGGGGAGGCCCCGCCGAGAGCACCATGGTCTGGATCTACCGGGTCTACCAGGACGCCTTCTTTAACTTCCAGGTTCCCCTGGCCGCCGCGGAGGCCTTTCTCCTTTTCCTGGTCCTCCTCCTCTTGGCGGCCCTCCAGTTCTGGCTCCTGGGCCGGAGGGTGCACTATGCGGCTTAGGAAGCTCCTGCCCACCTACCTCATGGCCTCGGCCTACGCCTTCCTCCTCGTGCTTCCCCTTTTCACCCTGCTTTCCGCAAGCCTGCGCGCGGAGGGGGACCTCTACGCCCCGGGCCTCCTGCCGCCCCACCCCACCCTGGAGCCCTACCGGGAGGCCCTCTCCCGCTACCCCTTGCCCCGCTTCCTCCTCAACAGCCTCCTGGTGTCCGTGGCGGTCACCTTGGGGGTCCTGGCCACGAGCCTCCTCGCCGCCTATGCCCTGACCCGTCTCCGCTTCCGGGGAAGGGAGGCCCTCTTCGGCCTCGCCGTGGCCCTCCTCCTGGTGCCCGGGGAGGTCACCTTCCTCCCCCTTTACCTCCTCGTGGACCGCCTGGGCTGGCTGGACACCTACGCCGCCCTCACCGTGCCCTTTCTGGCGAGCCCCCTCGGGGTCTTCCTCCTCCGGCAGTACCTCCGCACCCTCCCCGAGGACTACTTTGACGCCGCCCGCATCGACGGGGCCACCCACTGGCAGGTCCTACGCCACGTGGCCCTTCCCCTCTCCGCCCCCGCCTTGGGGGCCTTGGCCGCCCTGACCTTCATCGGCACCTGGAACATGTACCTCTGGCCCCTGGTGGTCACCAAAAGCCGGGAGATGCAGACCGCCCAGATCGCCGTGAACTTTATCCTCAACGAGGAGGTGGCCCGCTGGAACGTGGTGGCCGCCGGGGCCATCCTGGTCCTTCTCCCCACCTTGATCGCCTTCCTGCTCGCCCAGCGGGCCTTCGTGCGGGGCATCGCCCTGGGCGGGCTGAAGGGGTAAGGAGGTTCGGTATGGGAGTGCAAGGATTTTTTCTAGCGAAGGCAGGCCTTCTGGCGGCGCTCCTCTTGGGGACAGCCCAGGCCCAGCGGATCACGGTGGAGTTCTGGCATTCCATGGGCGGGGTCCTCGGTGAGGCCACGGAGGCCTTGGTGAAGGAGTTCAACGCCAGCCAGAGCCGCGTCCAGGTAAAGGCCCAGTACGTGGGGAGCTACGACGACGGGATCAACAAGCTCCTGGCTGCTCTGAGGGCGGGGAGGGGCTTTCCCCACGTGATCCAGGTGTACGACATCGGGGCCCGCATCATGGCGGACTCCGGGGCGGTGGTTCCCTTGGAGGACCTGGCCAGGAAGAACGGGTTTGACCTGGACCACCTCCTACCCCAGCCCCGCAACTACTACACCGTGGACGGCAAGCTCTTCGGCCTTCCCTTCAACTCCTCCAACCCTATCCTCTACTTCAACATGGCGGCCTTCCAGGAGGCGGGGGTCCCCTTCAAGCCCACCTGGAGCCTAAAGGACCTGGAGGAGGCGGCCCGAAAGCTCACCAAGAAGGACGCCCAGGGGCGCACCGTGCGCTACGGGCTCTCCATCCCCATAGACTCCTGGTTCGTGGAGCAGATCTCCTACAACTCCGGGGAGTACTTCTGCAACAACGAGAACGGCCGCCGGGCCCGGGCCACGGCCGTGGCCTTTGACAACCCTGCGGCGGTGGCCTTCCTGGACACCTATGCCCGCCTGGTGCGGGAAGGGGTGGCGGCCAACACCGGTAGGAACTGGGCCGACTCCCAAAGCCTCTTCGCCCAGGGCCAGGCGGCCATCGCCAGCTACTCCACGGCGAGCCTCACCGGGGTGTTGCGCCAAGTGGGGAACCGCTTCCCCGTGCGCACCGCCTACTACCCCTACCTGAAGGAGCGCAACGGGGTGGCCATCGGCGGGGCCGCCCTCTACGTGCTCAAGGGCTTCTCCGAGGCGGAGACCCAGGGGGCTTGGGAGTTCGTCCGGTTCCTCCTGGAGCCCAGGACCCAGGCCAAGTGGCACCTGGCCACGGGCTACTTCCCGGTGGTCAAGGGGGTGACGGAGCTTCCCGAGGTGCGCCAGGCCCACGTGCGCCAGCCCAACTACACCACGGCCATCCAGCAGCTCGCCACGAGCAAGGTCAACAACGCCAGCGCGGGCTGCCTCATGGGCGCCTTCCCGGAGATCCGCCAGTACGTCCAGGCGGCCTGGGAGGAGATCCTCAAGGGCAAGCCCGCCCAGGAGGCCTTGAAGGAGGCCAAGGCCAAGGCGGACGCCGCCCTGGAGCGCTACAACCGGAGCGTGGCGGGCCGGTAGGGCCCCCTCCCGGACCCCCGGGGGCCCCGGGGGTCCATGACCTTTTCCTGACGCCGGGGGGCTAGGGTGAGGCCATGCGGATCCTGGTGACCAACGACGACGGCATCTATAGCCCCGGCCTTTGGGCCCTGGCCGAGGCCGCCTCCCAGTTCGGGGAGGTCTTCGTGGCCGCCCCCGACACGGAGCAGAGCGCCACGGGCCACGCCATCACCATCGCCCACCCGGTGCGGGCCTACCCCCACCCCTCCCCCTTCCACGTCCCCCACTTCCCCGCCTACCGGGTGCGGGGGACCCCGGCGGACTGCGTGGCCCTGGGCCTCCACCTCTTCGGCCCCGTGGACCTGGTCCTCTCGGGGGTGAACCTGGGGAGCAACCTGGGGCACGAGATCTGGCACTCGGGCACCGTGGCCGCGGCCAAGCAGGGCTACCTCTTCGGCCTCTCCGCCGCGGCCTTCAGCGTGCCCCTCAACGGGGAGGTTCCGGACTTCGCCGGGCTTCGCCCCTGGCTCCTCCGGACCTTGGAGACCCTCCTCCGGTTGGAGCGGCCCTTCCTGGTGAACGTGAACCTGCCCCTTAGGCCCAAGGGCTTCCTCTGGACCCGGCAGTCGGTGCGGGCCTACGAGGGGGTGGTGATCCCGGGGGAGGACCCCATGGGCCGGCCCTTCTACTGGTTCGCCTCGAGGCCCCTCAAGGAGGCGGAGGAGGGGACGGACCGCTGGGCGGTGGCCCAGGGCTTCGTCTCCGCCACGCCCCTCCGCCTGGACCTCACCGACGAAACCCGGCTCCAGCCCGCCCTGGCCCATGATTAGCGTCCTCATCCCCACCAGGGGGAGGCCCGGGTTTTTGCGGGAGGCCCTGGAGAGCCTGAGGCGGCAGACCTTTCCCCGGTTTGAGGCGGTGGTGGTGGAGGACGGGGAAGGGGAGGGGCTGGAGGTGGTGGCCGCCCTGGGGGACCCGAGGCTCCGCGGCCTTTGGAACCGGGGCCGGGGCCAGGTGGAGGCGCGGCAAACCGGTTTGGCGGAAGCCCGGGGGGAGGCGGTCCTCTTCCTGGACGACGACGACCTTCTCCTGGACCCTGCCTACCTGTACCGGGTTTGGCGGGTGCTCTCCCGGGAAGAGGCGGTGGTCTACGGGGAGGGGGTCCTCCTCCTGGGGCTGGAAGAGGTGCCCTTCGCCCCCGGGGAGGTGGGGGCGTGGCTCCTCCGGGAAAACCGCCTCCTGGCCTCGGGCACGGCCCTGCCCAAGAGGACTCTCCTGGCCCTTGGGGGCCTGGACGGGGGGATGGGGGACTACTGGGACTGGGACCTGTGGCTCAGGGCCTACAAGGCGGGGCTCCCCTTCCGCTACCTGAGGGGGCGGGGCGTGGGGATCCGGGTCCACGGGGGCAACCAAAGCTACGGGGCGAGGAGGGCGGAGCGGGCCTACTACCTGGAGCGGCTTTGCGCCAAGCACGGCCTGGGGCCCCTTCCCCTCAAGGACCACCTGGCCTTGGCCCGGGAAGGGCTAGGGGAGGCCCAAAGCCCTTAGGGCCTTTTTCTAGGCCTTCTCCCGCTCCTCTTGGGTCGCCTCGAGCAGGAGTTTTCACCCCATATGCCTTCGTGTGCTACTTGATCTGGACCCCCGGGGTGTGAAAAAAGAGGGGGTGCCATGAGGCAAAATCGTCAGCACCCCCTTTACCATACTTGACGCAGAAACCCGCAAGATAGCTCCTTCGGAGCTGACCCTCGTGGCTACCTATGGGTAGATGACGAGCTGAAAGCCCTGGAGGCCCAGGGCTTCAAGCTCCCCCCAAAGCAAAAGCACCAGAAGGCTACCCTGGCCGAGCTCCTGACCCTCGCCATTTTTTTGCTCCTCCAGGGCCAGGACCTCGCCAAAGGCTACCTAGCCGCCAAGACCACCCTGAAGGCTTAAGGCTTACTTCCCCTCCCTCCCCCACCTCTCCCGCTTCTACCGGGTCCTTCAGAAGGCCCAGGGGTTGTTGGCTCACCTGGCCATGAGGCTCTCTGGGGAACAAGGCCTCCTGCAGGTGGTGGACTGTACTGCGGCCCTAAATTTGGACCACCTTACCGGTCAGTTTAGTCAGGGCTCCCACCCCCTTTCAACAAGCTCTCCGAAAAGGCCTCGGGCGTCAGGTAGCCCAGGGCCGAGTGAGGACGCTTGCGGTTGTACACCTCAAGGACAAAAGCCTTCACCGAAGCCCGCGCCTCCGCCAGGGTCCTGTACTCCCGCAAGGCCACCCACTCCTCTTTGATCGTCCGGATCAACCGCTCCGCGTGCCCGTTCTCCCAAGGCCTCCCCGTCCCCGCGTAACTGAGCCGCACCCCTAGCCCCAAAAGCCGCTCCACATACGCCCTGGAGGTGTACTGCACCCCCCGGTCCGAATGGTGCACCTCGGGACACCCCTCCCTCAAGGCCATCTCCAGTGCTCCCAGGGTCAGCCCCTGGGACAACCTCGGCCCCAGGGCCACCCCCAGGATCTTGCGGGTGTGGAGGTCCATCACCACCGCCAGGTAGGCCACCCCCTCCCCCAGGACCACGTAGCTCAGGTCCGCCACCCCCACCTGGTGCGGGCGGGTCACCGCGAGTCCCGGCAGGAGGTTCTTCACCCCCTCCGGGGGAAGACCCCCCGGGAAGGTGGTCCTGGGGGAGGGCCCCTTGCGGGGAAGGAGCAAGCCCTCCTCGCGCATCAGGGAGCGCACCCGCTTCTCCCCCACCTGGAAGCCTTCCCCCCGCAAGAGGGCGGTGAGGCGCCGGTAGCCGTACCGGGGCCAGGCCGCCGCCAGGGCCCGCAGGCGTTCCCGGAGGGCCCTCTCCTCGGGAGGGGGGTCCTGGGGCCGGTAGTAGAGGGTGCTCCGGGGCACCCCGAGGACCCGGGAAAGGAGGCGGAGGGGGTAGGCTCCCCTGTTGCTTCCCCGTCAGGGGAACACCTTGAGGGCCTTCACCAGCTCCCGCCTTTCCTTTGCCGGTAGAGCCCCGAGGCTTTTTTTAGGACCTCCAGCTCCAGGGCCATCTGGCCGACCAAGCGTTCCAGCTCGCGGATGCGGGCCTCTTGCTCCGCGCAGCCGGAGGTGAAGGCGGCGTGGGCGTTCTCCAGGAACTCCCGCTGCCAGCGGTAAAGGAGGGACTCCGCCACCCCATAAGCCCGGCAGGCTTCGGCCACGGTCCTTTGACCCGACAAGACCTCCAACACAATTTTTGCCTTTTCCTTCGCTGACCACCTGCGCATCTCGCTACCCCTTCAGACTACACCCCTTGGCCTCTCTCTTGGGGTGGTTCAAATTTGGGGCAGCACTTCAGGGTGCGGAATGTGGGGACATATCCAAGATGGTGGATATAGAACCGACCTGGCAAGGAGACGCCTTTAGGCCCAGGATTAGGGCGGGTTCGGGGAAGCCCTTGAGATTCCCGGCTTCCTCTCCCTAGCCGACTGCGCCCTTGCTCCCCGGCGGAAGCCCGGCCGGCGCGGATAACAGACCTCTGACAAACCCCTTTTAACCTACGAAGGCTATGGGAGATCTCCGGCTCATGTGGAAGAAGGGTCTTTGGCTCGGCTTGGCCGTCTTGGGATTGCCCTCCTTGGCGGGCGCCCAGGAGGCCAAGGTGGTGGGGATGTACACCCTGCCTCCCATGGACCTTAAGATGCTGAACCCGCATCTTTTCGAGGAGGATATTCGGGAGGCCCAAGCCCGGGGCTGGGCTAAGGTGGACCAGCCAGGAATTGGCTCCGGTCTGTTTTATCTGGGGAATGGCCGCTTTCTGGGCCTGACCGACCGGGGGCCCAACGGGGACTGCCCCGGGGGGAAGTTCTTCCCCCTGCCCCGCTTCGCCCCCGCCCTGCTGCCCTTCCGCCTGGAGGAGGCCACGGGGCGGATCCGCCTCGAGGCCCCCATCCCCCTCCGCACCCCCGGGGGCACCCCCCTCACCGGCCTGCCCAACCGGGAGGGGGAGGACGTGCCCTACCGGGATGGCAGTTGCAAGGAGGCCCTGGCCCTGGACCCCAGCGGGGTGGACACGGAGGACGTGGCCGTCCTCCCCGGGGGCCGGGGCTTCCTCCTGGTGGAGGAGAACTCCCCCTCCCTCCTCTACGCGGACGCCCGGGGCCACGTGCTCATGCGCTACACCCCGCAGGGGGTGCGTCTGGCCGCCCGCTACCCCGTGCGGGACATCCTCCCGGAGGTCCTGGCCCTGCGCCGCAACAACCGGGGCCTGGAGAACCTGGCCCTCTCCGGGGATGGCCGCACGGCCTGGGCCCTCCTGCAGAGCGCCATCGGCTCCACCCGCGACCCCGCCTATGACGGGAGCCTGGTGGTGCGGGCGGTGCGCCTGGACGTGAGCGACCCCCTCAGGGCCCGGGTCACGGGCATGTACCTGGTGCCCTTCTCCGACCCCCGGGACTACCCCGGGTCCAACCGCCCCCGGAACATGATGTACTCCGCGGCCGCCTGGGTGGAGGGGGAGCGCCTCCTCCTCCTGGAGCGGGCCCAGGGCGGGGCCCGGGTCTACCTGGTGGACCTCGCGGGGGCCACCAACCTCCTGGAGCATCCCCGGGGGGCGGACCCCGGGCTGGACAGGGCGGGGGTGGACTACGCCGCCCTAGGCATCCGCCTTCCCACCCGCAGGCTCCTCCTGGAGACCTGGCGGCTCCCCGCCTTCGACACGGACAAGCTGGAGGGCCTGGCCCTCCTGGAGGACCGGCAGACCCTGGCCCTGGTGAACGACAACGACTTCGCCATCACCGGCAAGGAGGGCCCTTCCCGCCTCTGGCTGGTGAGGCTGCCCGAGGCCCTGCGCTGAAGGAGGGGTTATGGTACGCCTGCGCATGCTGACCGTCCTGACCCTGACCACCGCCCTTCTCGTGGCCTGCTCCGGCCCGCGGCCCGGGGCAGGGGAGACCCCCGTGCGGGTGCTGAACGCCCCCGAGACGGTGCAGGCGGTGACCCTGGAGGTGGACGGTACCCCCTACCCCGTGGCCCGGGACGGGGAGGCCTGGGTGGCCCGGGCGCGCCTCGCCCCCGGGGAGCACACCTTCGTGGCCCGCGGCCTGGACGCCCCCCAGGGGGTGGTCCTCTACAAGGCCCACGAGCGCAAGCGGGTGGAGCCGGGGCGGGAGGTGCGCCTCACCCTCTACCGCCTCACCTCGGATATCACCGTGCGGGTGGAGAACCCCGCTCCCGGGGAGCGCTACCTGGCCAAGGCGGGCGGGGCCATGGCCGCCCTGCCGGGGGGTGAGGGGATGTTGCAGGGAGTCCCCACGGGCCGGGGGGTGGTGCTCCTGGTGGAGGCCAGGGACCCCACGGGCCTCCTCCTGCGGCAGGGAAGCCGGACGGTGGACCTCTCGGAAAGCCCCATCCAGGCGTCTGTCCGCCTGGAGGCCGTGGCCCACCAGCCTCCCGCCCTGAGCCTCACCCTGCCCGCCCAGGTGGAGAAGGGCCAGGAGGTGGTCCTGCGGGTGGCGGCCCAGGACCCCAACCCCGAGGCGGCGGGGGTGGCCCTGAGGCGGCTTTGGGTGGACTGGGGGGATGGAAGCCAGGCGGAGGAGGCCCTTTCCGGCCGGAGCGCGGAGCGCACCCTGCGCCACGCCTACACCGCCGCCGGCCCGGTGACGGTCACCGTCACGGTGGAGAACACCGCGGGGGTCCAGGCCCAGGAGAGCCGCACCCTGGAGGTGCTGGAACCGGAGACCCCCATCGCCATCACGCCGGGGCCTGAGCTGACCCGGGTGGGGCTGGCCGTGGAGGGAGCCCCCCAGGGCACCGAGGGGATGGCGGCGGAGATCACCCCCGAGACCCCCCTGGTACCCCAGGGCCTCCGGCCCCTGGACCTGCGCAACCGCTACCGGGTGGAGCTCTTTCCCCAGGGCGGGGCCTGGCGGGGTAGCCTCCACCTGCCCCGGGGCCTGGGCTACCGCCTGGTCCTGGTGGCCCAGGTGGGGGGGCAGGAGGTGCGCTCCCGGGAGACCTCCTTCCGCACGGAGGGGGCGGAGACCCTCCTCTCCCTTTCCTTCCTGCCCGATCCCCGGTACGCCTGCCCGGCTCCCAGCGCCCCCTTAAGGGCCACCTACCAGGTCCAGGGCCCGGGCTCCCGGAGCCCCCTCGAGGGCCAGACGGTGGCCGTGCGGGGGGTGGTGACCGCGGTTTTCCCCGGGCTCCAGGGCTTCTACCTCCAGGACCCCGAGGGGGACGGGGACCCTGCCACCTCGGACGGGCTTTTCGTCTACACCGGGGGCACCCCCTCCGTGGTCCCCGGCCAGTACGTGCAGGTGGTGGGGCCCGTTTCTGAGTACGCGGCCAGCGGGGACACCCTGGGCACCCTCACCCAGGTGCGGGCCAGCTCCCTGACGGTGTGCGGGGAGATGCCCCTGCCGGGGGCCATCTCCCTGAGCCTGCCCGCCGCCCACCTCGAGGCCTACGAGGGGATGCGGGTGCGGGTGGCGGGCCTTACCGTCACCGAGGTCTACAACCTGGGCCGCTATGGGGAGGTGACCCTGGCCCCTAGCCGCCTGGTCCACCCCAACGCCGATGGGAACCCCACCACCCGCCTGGACCCGAACCGCGCCCCCTACCCGGGCCACACCCTGGTCCTGGACGATGCCTCCACCCGGCAGAACCCGAACCCCATCCCCTACCTGCCCCAGGGGGGTACCCTGCGGGTGGGGGACCGGCTGGTGGAGGCGGAGGGGGTCCTGGAGTGGCGCTTCGGGGCCTACCGCCTCCAGCCCACCTCAGCGCCCTCCTTCCAGGTGGCCAACCCCAGGCCCCAGGCCCCCGGGGCCGCCTCCCACCTCCGTGTGGCCAGCTTCAACCTCCATAACTGGTTCACCACCCTCTCCGGCACCTTCACCCCCCCGGGGTGCGCGGTGAGCCATGAGCGCCGGGGGGCCACCAGCCCCCAGGAGTTTGAGCGCCAGAAGGCCAAGCTGGTGGCGGCCCTCACCGCCCTCAACGCCGACGTGGTGGCCCTGCAGGAGGTGCAGAACAACGGGGAGGAGGCCATCGCCGCCCTGGTTTTGGCCCTCAACCAGGCCCTGGGCCCGGGCACCTACGCCTACGTGCCCGACCCCCAGGGGGGGCTTGGGTGCGATGCCATCAAGGTGGGCCTCATCTACAAGCCCTCCCGGGTGGAGCCGGTGGGCAACCCCCAGGCCCTGGCCAGCGCCACCTTTGAGCGCTACCCCCTGGCCCAGGCCTTCCGGGACAAGACCACCGGCGGGGTCTTCACCGCGGTGAGCGTCCACCTGAAGAGCAAGGGAAGCTGCGACGCCTCGGACCCCGACACGGGCCAGGGGTGCTGGAACCTCCGCCGCACCGCCCAGGCCCAGGCCCTGGCGGACTGGGTGGAGGCTACCCTGAGGCCTCTGGACCCGGATGTGCTCCTCCTGGGCGACTTCAACACCTACGAGGAGGAGGATCCCCTGGCCCTCCTCAGGAGCCGGGGCTTTGCTCCCCTCCTCTCCGGCCACTACAGCTACGTGTACATGGGCCTCTCCGGGGCCCTGGACCACGCCTACGCCACTCCCAGCCTGGCGGGCCAGGTCCAGGGGGCCCTGGCCTGGCACGTGAACGCGGACGAGCCCCGGGTCCTGGACTACACCCTGGCCTTCAAGACGGACGACCGCTACGAGCCCACCCCCTACCGCGCCAGCGACCACGACCCCCTGGTGGTCCACCTCTCCCTTTCCCCCGATACCCAGGCCCCTCCTCCCTCGGGTTGCCATCCTCAGGGGGCCCCTGTGGTCATCAGCGAGTTCCGCTTCCGGGGGCCTGGCGGGGGTAGCGATGAGTTCATCGAGCTCTTCAACCGCTCCTGCACCCCGGTGAACCTGGGGGGCTGGAAGGTGCAGGGCCTGAGCAGCAGCGGGCCCAACTGGACCGACCGGGCCACCCTGGCCAGCGTTACCCTCGAGCCGGGCCAGTTCTACCTCCTGGCCAATACCGCCCCGGGGGGCTACAGCCTCAGCGTGGCCCCTGACCAGACCTACACCACGGGCATTGCCGACAACCGGGCGGTGCGCCTTCTGGACGCCGGCGGCCAGGTGGTGGACCTGGTGGGTTTTGCCTCAAGTGGCCAGTACGAGGGCCGGGGCCTGGTGGACGGGCCCACCAACAGCAACGGTCTCCAGCAACTAAGCTGGAAGCGTATTCCTGCGGGCCGAGATACTGACGACAACCTGGCTGACTTCCAGTTTGGGGAAAACTGGGCCAACCCTCAGAACCGCCAGAGCCCGCGTTACGGGGATAACTGAGCTCTGGTCTTCGGGTCCGCGCTCGGGCTTCGGTCCGGGCGTGGCATTCTGTGCTTCAAGATGGGCTTTCTGGGGCCATCGTACTGCGCCATGGTTTACCTCCCAGGGACAAGGTAGCTTTCGGGGGAAATTATTCCGGGGCGACCTCCTACTGCTCCTCCCCCTCTCTGGGGGGAAGGGCCAGACCTTCGTGCAGGCCCCGTCCAAAGACCCGGCCCGTCAGGTACCAGGTGGAGAGGGAGGCCTTCTTGAGCCATTCCACCTTGCGCACCTCCTCAGGGGGCAGGCCAGCCTCCCGCTCCTTTTCCGCCTGGTGCATGGCGTCGGCGTCGCCACAAATCCTGAAGCCCAGGTCCAGGCCAGTCATGTCCAGGATGCGCCAGGCCACCTCTCGCGCCTCCTCCAGGGGAGGGGGCGGGGGGTCTTCCGGCAGGGTCCGGGGGGCGGGGCTCTCCAGCCCCCGGGCAAAGCCCAGGAGGAAGCCGTAGAGGACGTAGGGGTTCCTATGGGGCTTTAGGGGGGAGAGGCGGGAGACTTTGTCCAGCATCTTGAAGATGTACTCCACCTGGTCTTTCGTGAACTTGTCATGGTATCAGGATACGGGGCTGGAAATTTTTCCTGCGGTAAAAAACCCGCCCTAGCCCAACAGGGGTGGGGTTTCTTCCCTGGGGGAACCCCTCTCTTCAAGGACTCGCAGGGAGTTCGCTTTGGGGGGGGTTTCTTGAGGGGATATGCTTCCGGTCCGGGGAAAAGGGTAAGGGATTGTAAGGGTCCGATGCCCTCGAGGCCCCAGCTACACCTTTCCCCGGGGCCAGGAAACTTCTTACCCCCGCGGCTGGCGGAGGAGGACTCGTGGGGGCAAGAATGCCCTCCCCTGCCTGCAGGATGCACCTTCCCCAAGCCTGAGGCTAGGGGGCAAAGCCCACCACCAGCTGGCTTTCCAGGGCCTCCGCCACCCTGCGCAGGGTGCTCAGCGTGTGGCCGAAGTACAGGGGGTCTAGAATCCGGGTCACCACGGAAGGGGGAACCCCCATGCGCTCGGCCAGGTCCTTCCGCTTGAGGCCCTTACGGCGAAGGGCCTTCTCGATGGCGAGGCTGACAGGGTTCACCGGGCTCGGCCGGATTTCCACGGGGATGAGGCGGTCCCGCTCCTCCTCCAGGTCCGGAGGGGGAGTGGCGCCGGGCCTAGGAAAGGGGCGCTCCTCCACCTCCAGGTGGGCGAGGTAGTAGGCCACTCCCTCCTCCAAGGCCTTCCGCGCCTCCTCTACGCTGGCCTTTCCCGCCACGAAGACGGGAAGGTCCACGCAGAAACCGCTGTAGGTGCCGGATTCGGGATCGTGCTCGATGTAGCAGGGGTAAGTTACGTCTCAAGATCTAACCATGGTTGAAAGCCTCCAGGACAACCACCTCAAACCGGCGTGCCCTTTTTGCTTCTGGACCAGGGCGCTGAAGCGCCCCGGCCGCGCCTACTGCCTCACCTCCTCTTCCGGTATCCCGGCTCTTGCTGGTGATTCTAGACCGGGTGGGGTGGCACGTTTCGGGGCGGGTGGGGGTGCCGGAGGGGGTGGGCTTGGTCTTCCTGCCCCCCTACTCTCCCGAGCTCCAACCCGTAGAGCGGGTGTGGCCCTTGGTGAACGAAGCGGTGGCCGAGCGGTGCCTGGTCCTTGCCCAGGACCCCGAGACCCTCAGGCGGCACACCCTGTTCCACTGGTGGCCCAGAACGAAGGCATCAGCATATACCCCTTCTTAGAGGGGTCCAAATTTGGGGTAGCCCTTCAGGTCCCCTTTTATATGCTGAGGAGAGGGGCTAAGGTGGACGGTCAAAAGGCCTTCGGGGTGGTCCTTCTGGGGCTCATCGCCCTTTACTTCGCCCTTCAGGGGCGTAAGGAGCCCCCGGCTTCTTCTCCCCAAGGAGAGGCCTCCCCCACGTGCCAGGCCCGGGTGTGGGCCGCCACCCTGGGCTACCAGGAGGTGCGCTTACAGCTTGAAGGGCAGGCCTCCCTCATCCGCCTGGCGTGGCCCCAAGGGGGCCTCGAGGTGGAAACCCCCAAGGTGTGCTCAGCGGGGGAGTGCCGGGTGCCCATCCCCCCAGGGGTGAGGCCCGTGGAGGTGAGGGTGGACGCGTGCCCCCCTATCCGCCTGGGGGAGTGAGGGCCTGGGGTCAGCCCTTCCCTTCCAGGGGGGGCACCCTTACCACGGTCAGGCCTTCCTTTTTGGCCGCCCGGTAGAGGGTTCGGTCAAAGGTGAGGAGGGCGGTGTCCGGGTAGAGCCCTTTGAGGAAGAGGGCCCCTTCCAGATGGACAGCATCCGCCCCCTTCAGGGGGTGCCTTTCGCATAGGCGGGCCGCCCTCATGTGGCCTTCCAGGGTGGGGGTGAGGACTTCCAGGTACTCCCAGAGCTCGTAGAGTTCCCGGAGGGCCTTGCGGTAGAGGGGACGGGTGAGCCTGCCGTCCCTCTGCATGGCGTGGAGGACCCCCACCGCTTCCGGGAGGGCGAAGGCGCTCGCCGCGTGGGCTTGAGCCTGGGAGAAGGCTTCTCGGGCCAAGTCGGAAAGGTCCTCCCGGAGGAGGACCTTGAGGAGGCCGCTGGTTTCCAGGAAGAGCCTCAACGCCTTTGCTCCTGGAGGTAGGCGAGGCTGGGCTTCCCGGGCTTGGGCGCCACGGGCTCAGGGAGGGGAGGCTTCCCCTTCTTGCGGGGAGGGGTGATGAGGAAGGGGGCCTCCTCCTTGGGTTTGGGCCGCGTGCTCCTGGGCATGCCCTCAGTCTACCCGGCCGGGAGGCCCGGGCAAAGCGCCGGGTCAGGGTGGTTCCTTCTGGTGGGCAGGAAACGCCTGTCCCGTAGCGGCCTCACCCGGCGCATGGGGGTCAAGCCTCCGGTGACCACGCCCATCTTTGACCCCCTTGACTTCGGCCACGGCCTGGCGACCCCGCGTGAGGGGCGAGGGCCCCTAGCCCTGGGGCCCCGGCCCTTGCTGAGGAGTCCAGGACATCTTCTCCCCGCTCCAGGTGGCCTGGGGCCTCGAGGACCCATACTTGGGGCTCCACCGGAACCTGGGAGCTCCCTTGGCCCCACCCCCGCGGCCACTTCCGCCGGGGTCCTTGGGAAAGTAGCAAACCCTTTCTCCCGAAGAAAAGGACGAGCTGGCCAAGGAGCTCGATGAGTCCCTGGCCCAGCTTCCCGACGAGGAGAAGAAGACGCTGGCCATGATCCTTAGGGAAGCGGGGGTCGAAAGCCTCACCGGGCGAAGCCTCCTGGCCGCCTTGGGTGGGGGCCTGGCCGCTCACGTCCTTCGGTTGTTTGCCCTCGGGCTTTACCGGGCAGCCCTGCGAACGGTGGCCGCCAGGAACGTACTCTTTGTGCTTGCACGTTTCCTGGGGGTCCAGGCGGGACTTCGCCTGATGCTTGCTCCCTTAGTTATTCTGCTCAATCCCTGGGTTGCGGGGGGAATCACGCTCGCGGGCGGGTGGAAGGCGGTACAGGGGGAGGTCCGCAAACTGGACCGCAGACTGGCCGCTTTGACCCTGACCCAGGTCCTTCTCGCGGCAGACACCAACGAGGAGGAGTCCAAAGAGGCGGAGTAGGTGTAGGTCCTTACCCTAAACCCGGGCGATTATCCCGACCTCACCCCTCCTCCCCCCACCCCGGCACCACGAGGCTCTTCATCCCGGTCCAGTAGGCCACCTTCTCCCTGGGGTGGCCTTCCTTGAGGAAGCGACGGATGGCCCGCCAGCGCAAGGGGAGGGCGAGGTCGGCCCGCCGCTTGCCCTCCGCCTTCACCCCGGCGAAGTCCGCGAACTCGGTAAGGATCCACTTGGCCTCCTCCAGACCCAAAGGCTTCCCCCGGTTCTTCCCCGGGGCGGGCTTGAGGAGGAGGTGGGGGTAGGGGAGGGGCTGGTGGGAGGCGAGGAAGGCCCTCTGGGGGAGCCAGTCGGCGAGGACCTCCCGGGCGAGGGGGGAGAGGGGGACCTCCCGGAGCTTGGCCCCCCGCACCAGGAGGACCTTCTCCCGGACGTCCTCCTGCCAGAGCTCCACGGCCTCCTTCACCGTGAGGCCGACTTCTCCGAGGAGGACGAGGAGGACCCGGAGGAGGGGACGCCAGTAGGCGAGGGGATAGGCCCCGGCCTTCTCCAGGAGGTCCTGGTAGGCCTCCTCGGGCATGGCCCGGGAGGGGGCGACCACGGGAAGCTCCTGACGGGAGGGGAGGCGCACGTGGGACGGCATGGGATGCCCGGCCCAGTCCAGGAAGGGGAAGAGGTGCCTGAGGCTTGCCCGGGCCCGCTCCACGGTGCCCCAGGAGAGGGGCCCCCTTTCCCCTCCGGGGAAGCCCCTCTCCTTGGCCTCCAGGAGGAAGGCCTTGGGGTCCTCGGGCTCCAGATGGGGCCACCGCCTCCCCTTGAGGGCGAGCCAGCGGACGAAGTAGCCCACGTAATGGGGGGCCGCCCGGTCGGGCTTCTTGCGGTGGCGCACGAGGTAGGCCCACAGCGCCTCCTTGAGGGCGCCCTCGTCCCACCGCGCCAACGCCTCCCCCACCACCCGCCTCCGCTCCTCGGGGTGGTCCCAGACCTCCAGTCCAAGGCTCTCGGCCATCCTCTCCACCATCTTAGCTACAACCCCCCTCCCCGCCAACCCAGCATGTAGCTAAGACTTTCCCCACACCGGCCTTTTCCCTTCCCCGGCCCGCTCCCCACCCCGCTCTCCACGCCTGACCCCTCTTCCCGCGAGAGTTGAGGGGGCGGGGTGGGGGAGGGGTGCAAAGCCAACATGAAAGTGAGGAAAAGAGATGGAAAATCCCAAGCCCGATAGATGGGGCACTGCCGTCAGGTCCCCCTCCGGGGCTGGGCCACGCAACGCAGGAGGCTTCCACCCCCACCAGGGCCCCCGGTACCGCTATCCCAAACGGGAGCGGGGCCTCCTGGAGCTCTTCCGCCAGACCCCCAACTGGCGGGTGGCCTAGCCCCGGGCGGGGTAACCTGTAGAGAGCCCAGCCAGGGCTTCGGGGGTGGCTCGTGTATCAAGAGTGGCTGTTCAAGGACTGCCCCGGGGGCTGGCGCCTCCGCTACCGCCGGAACGGGGGCGGCTACGAGGTCTCCCGGGACGGGGAGAGGTGGGAGAGGGTCCCCTCGGTCACGGAGGTCACGGGGCGCCTGAACAAGAACCTTCAGGACTGGGCCGTGCGCCAGGTGGTGGAGTACCTTCGCGGGGAGCTGGTCCCGGGGCTGGTCCTCACGGAGGAGGAGGTGGGCCGCGTCCTGGAGGGGGCCGCCAGGGCCCACCACAGGGCCGCCCAGAGTGCCGCGGGGCGGGGCACGGAACTCCACGCCTGGGCGGAGGCCTACCTCAAGGGCCTGAACCCCCCCTTCCCCGAGGCGGAGCCCCTCCGGGAGATGGCCCTCGCCCTGGCGGACTGGTGGGACGGGAACGGGGGCAGGCTCCTGCTTTCGGAGGAGGCCGTCTTCCACCCGGAGCACCGCTACGCCGGGCGGGTGGACCTGGTGGCCCGGCTGGGGGGGAGGGTGGTGGTGGTGGACCTGAAGACCTCCCCCCGGGTCTACCCGGAGCACCTCCTGCAGGTGGGGGCCTACGCCCTGGCCCTCCGGGAGGAGGGGCTGGAGGTGGAGGGGGGCTTCGTGGTGGCCCTGCGGGACGGGGTGGAGGTGGCCGAGGTCCCCCTGGAGGGAGCGGCGGAGGCCTTCCTGGGGCTCCTGGCCGTCCACCGCTTCCTGGAGGGGCTCAAGGGCTCCTAGAGGGCGAGGCTTTGCGGGGCCTGGGCCGCCTCGGCCAGCTCCTGGGCGAAGGCTCGCACCTCCGGGGACACCTCCGCGTTCCCCGGGCCCCGCACCTCCGCCGCCCGCCAGCCCTCGGGGGCCCGCCAGAGGGCCAGGGTGGCCACGGGGCGGCCCTCCCCGTCCCGCAGGCCGAAGAACCGCTTCTCGCCCAGGAAGACCCAGGTCCAGGCCTCCCTCCCCAGGCAGTGCCCCATGGCCTTGCCCTCCTCCTCCAGGGCCTCGGGGGAGAGGAGCTCCACCGCCACCAGCCCCCCACGGGCGAAGGGCCCCGGGAAGAGGGGCTCGGGCCTCCCCAGGGCCCGCTCCGCCAGGGCCCTAAGCCCCAGGTTCTTGTCCCGGAGGGCGGCGAAGCGCCAGGGCTCCTCCAGGGCCCGCTTTAGGAGGGGAAGGGCCAGGAGGGCATCCTCCTCCCCCGGCCCGCGGCCCCAGGCCCGCAGCACCGCCACCATGGCCTCCTCCTGGGCGGGCGAGGGGTCCGGGTCCTCCGCCAGGAGGCCCAGGAGGAGGCCCCAATCCTCGTGGTCCAGCTCGCGCAACCAGGGGAGCCCCCGCCCGGGCTCCTGCAGGATCCCCGCCCGGAGGAGGAGGGAGAGAAGCCGGGAGAGAAGCTCCCTGGGCACCCGCCCTTCCGCGAAGGGAGGTTCCTTGCGCACGCCCCGGGTGAGGCTCGGGTAGGCCAGGAGCCAGCGGGCCTCCCCCTCCCCCCAGCCCTGGGCCCGGAGGAGGGCGTACCCCCGGCGCAGGAGCCCCCGGTAGGCCTCCCAGTCCAGGGAGACGTGCCCCAGGGAGAGGAAGGAGAGCAGGGCCTCGGGGTGGCGGCGCCACTCCCGGAAGAAGCGTTCCCCGTCCAGGGCCAGGAGCCTGCGGGCGTGGAGGTAGGCTGCTGGGTTCCCAAGGTGCCGTAAGACCTCCCAGGGCTGGAAGGCCTCGCGGAAGTCCCGGGAGGCCTCCTCGTCCCGGAGCCATTGGGCCAGGGCCCGGTCCACCACCTCCCTCACCCGCGAGGGGTCCAGGTCCAGGAGCCAGGCCCAGGCCACCGGGTCCCGAGGGGTGTGGGTCAGGGCGAGGTAGTCCCCGTAGGAGAGGAGGAGCCTGTACGCGGGGTGCCTACGCCTTGGCAGCTGCGGCGTCCCCTTCTTCTTCCCGGGCAGGAGGCGCTCCAGGACCTCCCAGGTCTCCTCGTAGTGGCCGAGGGACCACATCCAGGCCGCCCACGTATGGGCCCGCTGCAACCCTTCCCCGTAGGCCCACCCGTCCCCGTAGGGCAGGAAGAAGGCCCCCCCGAAGAGGTGGACCCCCTCGGGAGCCAGGCGGATGGCCCCGGAGAGGCGCTCCGGGGTGAGGGCCTCCGCGAAGGCCTGAAGCTCCGCCTCCACCTCGGGCGGGGGCGGGGCGTCCGGGGAGAGGGGCCCGGCCCCCTTTCCCGAGAAAAAGCGGAGGGCGGCCCGGGCCCCCTCCAGGTCCACCATCGTCTCAAAGACCTCCGCCAGCGAAACCTCCTGGAACCACGCCTTCTTCTCCATCGGCAAACCTCCTCTTCCCCGCCCCTGGGGGTGGGGTCATGGCCAAGGGGGAAACCCAAACGAACCCCCGGCCCTCGCGGGGCCGGGGTTTGGGGTGCGCTTATTTATATCTCCATACCCTCAGCCAGAGCTTTTAGGCGCCAAATAAAGCGGATATGTTCCTACTTTACTCTAAGAGCTACGATCTAGGGCCAATTTTGAGTTCAGGTGTAGCATTGCAGTTAGGTAGGAATACAAAACGATGGCCCCGAGGCTGGCAGGAAGGAAAAGTAAAGTAGGCAGGATGGGCTCCTCCCTCCGGGTTGCTATGGGGTTAGAGCCCAAATGGGGGGAGGTCCGAGGGAGGCCGGAACATGGCCCGCCGACGGTAGACCAGCTGGTACCAGACGCGCTTGGAGAATTCGGTGAGTTCCTCGGGGTTTACAAGGCGGGATATAGTCCCGCGTTGTTCAAAGCGCTCGGCGATCTGTCCCACCCGTTCCTCGTCTCCCGGTTCCGGGGAAAAGCCGCCCCAGTCCTTGACCTTCCATTTCCCTTCGCTTTTTTCCAATGTAAACGCTCTCAAGTGCAAGATGGGGACGACCGAAATCATATCGCTGAGCTGGGCCAGAGGGGTGTTCTGGTACTCCCAGAAACCGACGACGAGGCCGATGTAAAGAACGTACTCCGTGAAAGCGCCCTGGAGGAGGTTGAATTCTTTGAATTCTCTTTCCCCTACCCTCGCGAGCACGTTCCCCTTCTTTTTCGGCTTGGCCATGAACCACACGAGGTCCCCGGGTTTCATCTTGGCCAGGGCAAGGGGGACCGGCGATGACGCGTCCTTATAGGTTGCCTCGTGCCCCTTGCGGTACTCCTCCAGGCACTCCGGGACGGCGTGGCCCGGGTCAAGTCGCCAACCGACGCCCACCACACCGTAGAGAAGGGCGTACTCCAGCGCGGCGGGATGGCTTTCCACATAGTCCTGCTCCATTAGGATCCTCCACACCGTGGGCGCCCATTCTTTGAATCCCTCAAGCTGGTCTTGGCACTTTCTTCCCATCGCTATTACCCCCTCTCGCTAACGCTTTTCTTCTCCCTTCCCCAGGAGCTTCTCCCGGGCCAGGGCCAAGGCCGTCCTGTCGGTCTCGGGGCGCTGGAGCAGGCCCTCGAGGACCCAGGGCACCAGGTCTTTGGGCAGGATGTACCAGATGGGGCGGCCGCTGCTTAGGGGCCCCCCCTTATCCTTGGGGTCCGGGCCGCCGTTCCAGCGGATGCCCAGGGCGTAGGGCCACACCTCCCCCTCGGTCTCCTCCTCCCTCCACCGGACCAGGGCCACGGAGTAGGAGTTCGCTCCCCCGTTGAAGAGGACGGCCACCAGCTGGAGGCGGCTTCTGGGGTAGATGACCTGGTTAGGGTCAACCATAACTTTCCTCAATAGTTAGGCTAGCTAGTTAGTCAAAGCCTGTCAAGCTTGACCGAAGCCATCCCTGACCAGGTGCGTGCTGAGAGGGATGCTCAAGCCCGCCCAAAGAACGCGTACGGGCTTCCCCTCCCCCAGCTACCCCCTCAGCACCCGCTTGTACCACACCTTGAGGGCCTCGAGGTCCCAGGCCACCACCGCCCGGCTGCCGTCGGGGTACCACCGCACCTCGTACTTCCTCGGGAACTCGGGCAGGAACCGCTCCACCTGGACCTCCGCCGTGGCCCAGGCCCCACCCCCTTCCAGGCGCACCCGGTAGGCCCCGGGGGCCGTCCCCGTGGGCGCCCGCACCTGGAGGTAGGCCGCGCCCTGGGGGGCGGCCTGGTATGATGATGTGTGATATGCGGGTGACCATCTACCTTCCCGACCACCTGGCCCAGGAGGTGGAGGCCTACCGCAAGGCCCGCCCCGGCCTCAGCCTCTCCGCCCTGGTGCGGGAGCTCCTGGAGCGGGAGCTCGTCAAGCGCCCGGAGGCCCTCCTGGAGGTTGCGGGGCTGGTGGAGAGGGCCGAGCTTTCCGCCCGGGAGCACGACGCCCTCATCCGCGAGGAGCGGTGATCCCAGAGCGGCTGGTCTTGGACGCGGGGCCCCTCATCGCCCTCCTCCACCGCTCCGACCCGGACCACGAGGAGGCGGTGAGGGGCTTCCGCCGCCTCGCCGAGGGCGGCGCCCGGCTCTTCCTGCCCATGCCCGTCCTCTTTGAGGTGTTCAAGTGGCTCCTCTTCCAGGCGGGACCGAAGGCGGCGCGGGAGGGCCTGGCCAAGGTAGAGGAGGGGGCGGTGGTGGTGCCCTTCACCCTGGAAGACCTGGAGGAAGTGCGCCTTCTCCTCGCCCGGCTGCCCGGATGGGGGGGCACCCTGGAGGACACGGGCGTGGCCCTCCTCGCCCTGCGGCTTGGGGCGCCCGTTTGGACGCTGAACTACCGGGACCTGGGGGCCTTTCCCGCCCTCCGCTTCTGGACCCCGTGGTGAGCTATTGACGGCTAAAGCCGCCGGCTTCCTATGGGCACAGTGCCGGCGGTCTTCCTCCAACCGGCACCCCCGTGGGCTCGCTCCGGGCCCGCAAGAGGATCACCTGAGCGCGGTACCAGCCCCCGCCCAGGGGCCTCCCGGAGCACCCCGTGGGGCAGTAGCGGAGGGCGCCCGTGGCCTGGGAGGCGGAAGCCGCCTCCCCCACATAGACCGCGCCCTCGAGGTAGAGGTCCTGGGAGGAAGCGCTCTCCACCACCAGGCGGAAGGGAGCCTCCCGCCGTGCCCCTCCCCCCTCCGCCACCACCCGGGCCTCCCAGGTCCCGGCCTCCCGGGCGGGGATGGCGAGGGGGGGTTGCTTTGAGGTATAGCGCTCCGTACCCGGGAGACCGTGGGCAAGGGCCTTGGCCTCCGGGAAGCCCGCCTCCGGCGCAAGGAGGGCGCCACTGGGCTCCAACCCGTCCGCTCCCCTGCTTCGGGCCGGGTGGTGTCCCAGTGAAGCCCCTACCTGAGCAGGACCACCCGGAGCCTCCCCTCGTACCGGGCGAGGTCGGCGTCCGTGGTCCAAAGCTCCCTCGCCCCCGCCTCCAAGGCCGTGGCCAGCACCAGGGCGTCCACCAGAGGCAGGTGGAGGCCGTGGGAGAGCCGGGCCGCCCGCCTCCCGATGGTCCAGTCCGGCCAGACCACCCGGCAGACGGCGGGGATGGCCTGAAGGAGGAGCTCCGCGTCCTCCTTGGCCAGGGCGCCCTTTAAGCCCAGGCGCAGGAGCTCCACCAGGGAGAGGCCCGACACCACCCCCTCCCCCTCCCCTTCCGCCAGGGCCCGCCACAGGGCCCCGGCCTCCTCGTGCCCCTCCAGAAGGCGGAGGAAAAAGCCGGTGTCAAGGGCGGTCACGCCGCCCCTCCTCCAGGAGGCGGTGGGCCTCCTCGGCCACCCGGCTCCTCCCCGCCCGCTCCAGGACCTTCAGGCCCAGGGCCCTGCGCCGGCGCTCCTTAAGGTAGGCCTCCAGGGCCTCGGCGGTGAGGGCGCTCATGGACTTGCCCTCGTTCTCCGCCGCCTGCCGGAGGAGGCGGGCCAGGTCCTCGGGGATGTGGACGGTTAGGCGCATACAAGAAGAGCATAACACGGGAGGGAAGGGGCCGGGCCCGGGCCCCAGTTGGCCCTCGCCGCCGCCTCCTCCTCCCACCAGGGGTAGAAGTCGTCCCAGAGGACCACCCGGTCCCACTCCCTTCCCTTGGCCTTGTGGGCGGTGGAGACCACCACCCCCGCGGCCACCTCCACCGGGGTCCACGCCCTCTCCAGGTAGGCCGCCAGGGCCTCCAGGTCGGGGTGCTCCTGGGCCAGGCGCAGCACCCCGTAGGCGGGGGCGTAGCAGGTCCGGCGAGAGCTGGAGGCCCTCGAGTTTCCGCAGCACCCCGTAGGCGGGGGCGTAGCCCGCCTCCGCCAGGGCCTCCAGCTCCTCCCAGGTCTCCACCATGGTCAGGTCAGGGTGGGGGTCCGTCCGCCTTTCCCCCTTCTTGAGGAGGGCCGCGTCCCGCAGGAGGTGGACGAGCTCTTCCACGCCCCCCACCACGTGGACCCGGCCCCGGTGCACCTCGTGGGTGGCCACCACCGCCCCCACCACCCCGGCGTTGGTCCGGCAGAGGACGGTGAAGGGGGGCCGAGGCAGGGCGGCGTCCACCCGGGTGGCCCAGGGGGCCTTCCCCCGCACCTCCACGGGGCGGTCCTGCAGGGCGGTGAGGTTGCGCACGATAAGAGCCTCTCCACGGCCCTGAAGGCCTCCTGAGGGGGCTCCAGTCCCTCCCGGACAACCTCGTCTCCGTAGCGAGGGCCGTCCAGGGAAAGTGCAAGCTCGTGGGCAACGCCGTGCCCCCCGTGCTGGCCTGGGCGATCGCCAGGGGCCTCCACGCCCACCTCGCTGGCGAGGGGTTCGCTTGAAACCGCCTCGGCTAAGTCCGCCTTCTCTTGCGTTTTCTTGGGAAGGGATGCCTCTTGTTGGCCATATTTTCTGGAAACAATCTATCTTCCTTCTTGCCCGCCGCCTCTTCCCTCGTCCCCCTCCTCGGGGGATAGTCCACCCCCCTCGAGCCCAGGCCCTCTTTCCCCCCTCTCGCCCCCTCGAGGAGGGGGGTAGGGAGGCCCCCCGCGGGCTCTCCTCGAGGTCCACGAGGGGGGTGGGATAGCCCCCCTCTTTCCGGGAGAGGGAGAGGGAGAGGGGGTGAGAGAGGGGGTGGGCGGTCGGCCAAAGCGGGCCTCGAGGAGAAGGGAGGGGGGGAGAAGACCCTCCCCCTCGAGGAGGACGGGGAGGGTGAGAACGGGGGGGCAGAGAGCCCGAGGAGGAGGGTGAAAGGGGGAGGGGGCTCGAGGGGGGAGCCCCTACCCAGGCGAGAAGGCGGGCTTCGGAGGGCCGAAACTAGAGGAGCCGGAGGTTCGAGGTCATCCCCGCTCGAGGTCAAAGCCCCAGGAAAGCCCAAACCTTCACCCCCTCCCCTGGGCGGCCACAGACCAAAGGCGTGGAACTCCCACAGGGCGACCCGCGCCGCGAACCCAGGTGGGAGAACCCGAACCGCTCCAGGGAGAACCCGCCCTTCACGACTCAAAAGAAGCGGGGGGAGGAAGGCTAGGAGGCTTAGGGCCAGAAGAAGAAAGAGGTTTTCCCCCCTCGTCCCAGCACAAGCGGCAAGCCCAGGAGATGCGAGGGTTCCCATAGACGAGGTGAAGAGCTACGAGGTGGTCCGAGGGGAGAGTTTGGCGAATGCCTGGTGAGGAGCTTCCTCCCTCCAGGACGGCGTTGAGCGGGTTTTGGCTTGGTGCGAGAGAGGGGCGGAGGAAAAATGAGAGAAACTCCCCCCTGGGGGTTTTCTTCGTCTGGGAGGGCGCTGATCGGGGGTGGTTTGCCAAGAAGGAATCGCGCGGGGGAAATTTTGGACGATGAGAGGGAGTTTTCGCCGTCCAGGACGGGGCTAAGGTGGGCTAGGGGGTTTCTCTCGTTTTGGGAGCGAACGGAGGTGCGGCGAGGGTTGGGGGAAGTTTTATCCGTTTGGGAGGGCGTTAGAGGAAAAGTGAGAGAGACTCCCCCCTGGGGGTTTTCTTCGTCTAGGAAGGCGCTGATCGGGGGTGGTTTGCCAAAAAAGGAATCGCGCGGGGGAAATTTTGGACGATGAGAGGGAGTTTTCGCCGTCCAGGACGGGGCTAAGGTGGGCTAGGGAGTTTCTCTCGTTTTGGGAGCGAACGGAGGTGCGGCGAGGGTTGGGGGAAGTTTTATCCGTTTGGGAGGGCGTTAAGCGAGGGTAGTGTTTTGTGGAGGTATTACGAGGGGAAAGCCATGGAAGATGAGAAGATGAGAGATTGAGTTAGAATATGAGAGGTAAGATGAGGAAACGGGCGAAGGGGGGTTGGCGGAAGGGTAGGGGCTTGCAAAAGCTATATATCTAAGTCCCCTCCCCCAAGATTTTCAACTCCACACCCCCCAGGGCTTTCAGGGCCTGCGCCACCGCCTCCTTAAGCTCCTCCACGCTCCCGTAGTGCCGCCTCGGCATCAAAAACCCCTTCACCCGCCGCCAGACGCTCTCCATGGGGTTCAGATGCGGGCTGTACCGCGGCAGGTAGGCCACCATAAGCCCCCGTTCCCGCCACGCCTCCTTCCTCCCCTCCACCTCCCGGGACCGGTGGAAGGGCGCGTTGTCCATGAACACCTTCAGGGGCTTGGCCAAACCTTCGGCCACCCGGTCCAGAT
>Ga0228623_1000097_pt1 | contig 51883 bp, 38 predicted proteins | sample 28DmetaG_FD_182856 | JGI IMG/M metagenome (GOLD analysis project Ga0228623, IMG submission 182856) | Seawater microbial communities from Monterey Bay, California, United States - 28D | ecosystem: Environmental > Aquatic > Marine > Coastal | place: USA: California | collected 2016-10-04 | reverse complement strand
TTCTAAAGATTGGCTTTCACGATTAGTGATCGATTTAGTAATCTTGAGTTGTCTCATAGTAATATTTTATAGTAAGGTTGTTTATCCTTTATGTTTTATAATCAATTCACATTATAATCCAATATAAATGATCAATGTCTTATAGGTTTCAAAGACATTTATCAGACTATTGAAATCATTTTGTTTTAGTATGCTAACCTGTTTCGAATTACCTCTCCGAATACCGTACCAAATTTAAAATTTACAAAAATGCAAATGTACAACTAATATAAATCAGATTCAACTGAAGATAGTTCATTCATTTAAAACATAAGCGTACCGGCCTTCAATACAGTTATTAATTTAATCTCACCAAAAAAAGTTCAATTCCTTTGATAATTGGAAAAAATATTTCTTATTGCGTTAACAACGTATGAATGAAACTAATAGGTTTGTAGCATTCAGTATGTTATACATTTATAAAATAATACTTAATGAAACGTGTTTCTTTTGAAATGGAGTTTATTTTTAGGGCTTCTCCAGCCATACTATATACATTCTTGACGACCCCTGCATGCCTCGTAAGATGGTTTTGTGATGGTGTTGATATCAATACTGATGTATTCACATTTACTTGGGATGGGGCAGACGAAAATGCTGAAATGCTGGATGATATCCAGGAAGAAAGAGTAAGATTTAGATGGGAAGACGCTGATGAAGGTGAATATTTAGAGTTTAGAATGTATAAATCTGGTGTCACTAACGAAACTGTGCTAGAAATTACTGATTTCTGTGATGATGACGAAGTAGATTCTCAAATGGACTTATGGAACACTCAATTAAAAAAACTTAAGATAGAGTGTGGCGGTTAGAATAAAAAGTACCTGTAAACCACACTAAAAACTTCCTTCATATCGATATATTAGCATTACTTGCTTTTTTCAATCTTGGTTTCATGTCTTTTAGCAAAATTTTAAGTGCATTTGCCGACTTTTATTTCAGATCGATATGTTATCAATATCGAACAAATACTTTATCGCTATGAGTCTAACTATTTTACGCTCTGCACTGCTAGGAGTTATTATACTGATGACTGGACTATCTAAGCTTGTCGCTCAGATAACAGACACTGATTCTACTGGACTTGAAAAAGATGTAGAAATCATTCAATATGATCACTTACCTACCGATTTTAAAATCAATGATATTCTTGTTGCTAAAGGCAATAAAATATGGGCAGCTACAAACAAAGGAGTATACCAACTCTATGCATCTAGTAGCACTCCTTACATTTCAAGTCAATACACTGAAACTTTAGTAGAAGGTAGATCTGGAGAAATCTGGGCGGCTGGCAAGAATGTACTATATAATATAACCAACAATACAAAACACCAACTGCCTGCGATTAACATTATAGTGAATGATATTGCTTATCAAGGGGCTAAGGTCTGGTTAGCGACAAACAAAGGAATATATACATACAATTCGAAAGTCGATAGATTTAATCAATTTACCGAACGTAACTCTAAGTTGAAGACTAACACTATTAACTTCATACAAGTAGATAATGAAGACGTGATATGGGCAGGAACCTCTAATGGTTATGTACGTATTAAAAATGGAGATTGGGATGCGGAAGACAAGGGGTATGATGTATTACTTTCTAGGTATAATAAAGAAGGACAGTGGATGGTAGCTACGGATGATATGTGGCTTATCAGCAATTACAACCGTAAGTTTCCTATAGGTCTAGATGAAAGTTTATTCCGAGGTACAGTCAACGACTTTGTGTTAGACGGTAAAGGTAGACTATACATGGCCTCAAATATATTAGTGAGATATGATCCACAAATAGAAAAAATAGAAGTTTACGGTGCTGAGGTTGGAATGCTTGCTAAGCGTACACTTAGTCTTGCGTGTGATTTAAATAATAACATTTGGATTGGAACAGAAAATTCTGGATTATTCAGAATCGTATTTGCAGATATCGCTGATGAGCAACTAGCCGCAGAGGCTGTCATAAATAAAGAAATAAGTTGCGCTGGCAAAGAAGATGCAAGCATCAGGTTGACAGTAACGGGTGGTAAAAAACCGTATAAATATGCATGGAGCGATCCTGATCTATCTGGCAAAAATGCATATAAACTCAAAGCGGGTATATATACTGTAACCGTAACAGATAAAAACAACACAGAAGTAATCTCAACTGCAGAAATTACTTCACCAGCCCCAATAGAAATCTCAGTTGTAGAAACTCAACGTATAAGTAGTGAAGGAGCCAAAGATGGAGTCATCGAGGTTGCTGTTTCTGGAGGTTCTGGAGAGTTAAGCTATAAATGGAATAATGGTAAAACAGGCATGAGAATAACAAGGTTAGCCGCTGGACAACTAATCCTAACAGTAACGGACCAAAATGGCTGTAGTATAAAAAAGGGACTCTCGGTAAAGAAAGCAAAATCTTTTCCAACTATAAATGCCAGTCAGCTTACAATAGGTCAAACACTACGTATCAATAACTTATACTTCCTTGCCGATAGCAGCGGTATTACTGATGATAGTTATGAAGTAATGGATGAAGTTTATGACTTCTTAAGAGCAAATGACAATGTAATAATAGAAATAGGTGGCCATACCAATACTATACCGTCAAATGCATACTGCGACAAGTTATCAAACGAACGTGCTCGAAATGTAGCAAACTACCTCTACGAAAAAGGCATACCTGAGAATAGACTTACTTACAAAGGATATGGTAAAAGAGAACCTATCACACAAGATCGGTCAACGCTAGGTAAGCGTAAAAACCAGCGAGTAGAAGTTAAAATATTAAGCATACAATAGCCAGATTCAGAAATTCTATTGAAAAGAAAGACAAAGAATATTACGAAGATTATCTTTATGGGTACGCCAGATTTTGCAGTACCCTCTCTTGATATACTAGTTCAGAATGGCTTGAATGTGGTAGCTGTAATTACGAGTGCTGACAAATACGGTGGTCGAGGTGGTAAAAAACTTATAGAATCCGCCATAAAGAAATACGCTGTATCCAAAGAAATCCCTGTATTACAACCCAAAAATCTCAAGAATCCAGAATTTCTTGAAGAACTAGCAAGCTATAAAGCTGATCTGCATCTTGTTGTAGCATTTAGAATGCTGCCGGTAGTAGTCTGGGATATGCCAAAGCTGGGTACTTATAATCTACATGGCTCTCTCCTACCTAGCTACAGGGGTGCTGCACCTATTAATTGGGCTATAATCAATGGAGATAAATATACAGGTGTAACGACTTTCAAACTAAAACATGCTATAGATACTGGAGATCTAATGTATCAAGAGAAGGTGCAAATTACAGAAGATGACAATGCTGGCTCAGTACATGACAAGATGATGATAGTAGGTGCTAATTTGGTACTTAAGACAGTGAAAAGTATAATTAGTGCGGATTATCAAACCTTTCCGCAAGACGAGTCCCAAGTATCTATGGCTCCAAAAATATTTCATGAGACGTGTGAAATAGATTTTAACAAATCATCAGATGAAATATACAATTTCGTAAGAGGGCTTTGTCCTTATCCTGGAGCTTGGATGACTTTGGATGGACTAGAAATGAAAGTGTTTGATACAGAAAGAAGCTTTGAAGACAATATAGCAACTGCTGGCACGATCATAACTGACGATAAGAGATACATCAAAGTAGCGGCATCAGACGGATATATTATACTCAATGACGTAAAACTACAGGGTAAAAAAAGAATGGATATCAAGTCTTTCCTAAATGGGTATAAGATGAATGAAGCTTTTATTGCTTCTGAAGGTTAGAAAGAAATTAAAACTTTAGCATCATAATTTTCAAAATCTTAACGATAAAATGCTTTGTGCCATTGACATTACTCATGGAGCTACTTTGCAGATCAATATTGTAATCTATAGTACTTGCTAAATATTCTGAATCAGTACCATAGAAGAAAAGATATGAAAAGCATATAGTACTTAGCACCAACAAACAAATAAAAAGTGTTTTTTTTACTATTGATTTTTTCATTTTTCGGATATTAATGGTAATTAGATATTTATAACGTTTATAGAGTGAACGGTATATGTTTTTGTAAAGTTACAACTTTGTTAAAATATTAAAAAAAGATCGACAGGAACTAGAAATAAAAATATGAATGTGCTAAATCAATAACAGTATAGTAATGGTAACGATTGCACTGCGAGCTAAATAAAATAGGGCACTTAGAGCAACAGGAGAATGTAAATAATATTATACTTTGGTCTGAGGATAACTTCTAAGTGAGATTATCCTGCTAAATATTAAATACATAAAGATCTTGTTCCAATGATAAAAATGATATCGACCCTAGGCAAAACAGCAATCTTCTCAGCATTATTCTGCTCACTATTATACGTCTCCTGTAAAAACGACTCTAGTAAAACCGATATGGCACTACCTGCCAAAACTGAAACGAAGGTTGACAAAGAATTTGCACTACCTTCTTGGGCAAAGGCGGCCAACATCTATGAAGTCAATATCAGACAGTATACTCCAGAAGGAACTTTCAATGCATTTGCAAGTCATTTACCAAGACTGAAAAAAATGGGCGTCGATATTCTTTGGCTCATGCCAATCTTCCCTATCAGTATAGAGAAAAGAAAAGGTGGACTAGGTAGCTACTATGCAGTATCTGACTTTCGAAACGTAAATCCAGAATTTGGGTCGATGCAAGACATGGAAAGTCTAATAACTGCAGCTCACAATCTTGATATGAAAATCATTCTCGATTGGGTGCCTAATCATACTGGTTGGGACCATGTCTGGCTCAAAAATCATAAAGAGTACTATACGCAAGACAACAATGGCAATGTAATAGACCCAATAGATCCTGGGACTAGCAAATCCTGGGGATGGACAGATGTGGCTGATCTCAATTACGATAACAAAGAAATGAGAGCTGCAATGATAAACGATTTACTCATGTGGGTCTCAGATAAGAAGATTGACGGATTTAGATTTGATGTAGCGCATAATGTACCTAATGACTTCTGGGAAGATGCTAAAACCAAAATACTTGCGGCCGATAGCAATCAATTTTTGCTTGCGGAAGCTGAAATCGCTGAACAGATGAATAATGAACTTTTTCATATGGCTTATGGATGGGAATTTCATCACATAACTAACGATATTGCCAAAGGAAAAAAAGATGTCAAGGACATAGATGCATGGTTAACAAAAGATAATGAAGAGTATAAGAAGGGTATCAAAATGCATTTTACATCTAACCATGATGAGAATAGTTGGGCAGGTACTGTATTTGAAAGAATGAAAGATAGCCATAAAGCGTTCTCCGTATTGGTTAGTACATTTGATGGGATGCCTTTAATCTATGGGGGTCAAGAAGAGCCTCTAGATCGAAGGTTAGAGTTTTTTGAGAAGGATGATATTGGATTCAAAGATTATAAGTATGCTGACTTTTATACAAAACTCAACATGCTCAAGCACAATAACGAAGCACTATGGAATGGACCTCATGGTGGAGAACTAGTCAAACTAGCTGACCACAAAAAGATATATGCCTTTTCTCGAGAGAAGAATGGAAATGAAGTAATTGTAATAATTAACTTATCAAAGGATAACCAAACATTTGATCTAACAAGAGATATTGATCAAATGAGTGAGCTATTTACCGGAATCAAATCTACTATCAAGCAAGGTACGACTGTGAATATGAAGCCATGGGAATACAAGGTATATAGCAAGTAACAAATTCAATAAAATCTAAATTACTACTTAACACAAAACTCAAAAAATGGACAAGAAGCCTAAATTATCTTTTTGGAATATATGGAACATGAGTTTTGGATTTTTAGGAATTCAATTTGGATTCGCACTACAGGGTGGCTCTATGTCTAGGATTTTTGAAACTCTAGGAGCTGCTAAAAATGACATTCCAATGCTTTGGATATTTGCTCCATTGGCTGGATTAGTAGTCCAACCGATTATAGGATATATGAGTGATAGAACATGGAATACCACATGGGGCCGACGCAAGCCTTATTTTTTCATTGGTGCGGTCTTGGCATCTATTGTACTCGTATTCATGCCATACTCTCCAGTACTTTGGGTAGCTGTTGGAAGTTTACTTCTGTTAGATACTTCTATCAACATCAGCATGGAGCCCTTTAGAGCATTAGTTGCAGATTTGCTCCCTGACTCGCAGAGATCGTATGGCTTTGTAGTTCAAACTTTAATTATTGGTATAGGTACTTGGGTGGCTAGTCAGTTACCCAAATTTCTTTCAGGCCTTGGAGTGAGTAATGTAGCCGCAGATAATGTAATTCCCGATAATGTTAAACTATCATTTCTGATCGGAGGTATTATATTTTTCCTTGCTATACTTTACACTATTCTTACCACCAAAGAATATCCTCCTGAAGACATAGAAGAATTTGAAAAAGAAAAAGAAGAAACTGCAGGTGTCGCGCATGGAGTAAAAGAAATAATGGCAAACTTAGTAGCGATGCCTACTACAATGAAAAAACTTGGAGTCGTTCAGTTCTTTAGTTGGTTTGCATTTTTTACCATGTGGAGCATGTCCAATCCTGCATTGACAGAGCATGTATTCGGAGCTGCTAAACCTAACAAAGACTCATTTGATCTTGGCACAAATGATAAAAGTGCTGCTTACGACGCCGCTAATCTTGCTTATAATAATGCATCGGATATGATATCCTCAGCTATGGGAATGTATGGTTTAACTTCTATGATATTTGCACTCGTTCTTACCATCATTGCCAGTCGAATGACCATCAATAGAAAATGGACACATCTAGTATCTCTCGTAGTCGGTGGACTAGGTTTTATACTAATGCTATACACTAAAGACGAGACTATGCTAAACATTTGTTTCGCCTGCATAGGTATCGCTTGGGGAAGTATATTATCTATGCCCTATGCTATGCTATCTAGTGCTATTGATGCAGATAAGATGGGACTCTTTATGGGACTCTTCAATATGTTTATCGTATTACCTCAGATTCTTGCTGCAGTTGGACTTACTTGGATATATACAACATTTATTGGTGAGGCAAGTATCAATGCTATGGTACTTGCTGGAATCTGTCTTATTATCGCTGGACTGAGTAATTTATTGATTACTAATCCTAATGCGATTAGGTATCAAGGAGAAATATAATTCTTTAAGACGAATATCACATTACATATTATTGTAATGTGTAATGTGATATTTCATTTATTTAGTGAAAGATTTCATACTTTTAATATGATTTCATATTGAAGTAAATTAGCATGGCAATATGCCTACTAAGTGAACCATCTACTATATAGATAAAAATAGAAAAGAATGAAAACATTCTACCTCCACACAAAAAATCCGAATAGAAGAGAAATACAAAGGATAGCCAAAGAAATTAACTCTGGTGCTATCGTAGTCATACCTACTGACACCGTCTATGCAATAGCCTGTAAACTAACCAACAAAGCAGGAATCAATAAAATATGTCGTATTACTGGTAAGAAAGAAAAACAAGCGAAGATGACTATAATTTGCTCAGATCTGAAGCAAGTATCAAATTATACAATGTCTTATAGCAATGATGTATTTAAAACATTGAAGCGATATAGTCCGGGTCCATATGTTTACATTTTGAATGCCAATAAATTTGTTCAGAAATACTTTAAAAACAACAAATCTGAAATAGGCATTCGTATCTCAGGAAACGAAATAATACAATCGCTTCTAGAGTTTATGGATGAGCCATTAATCACTACATCTCTCAACAGGGATAATATAGCTGGGTACTATACCGATCCTGAAAAAATAGAAGACGATTACAGAACTGAATTAGACATTATGATAAACGCTGGACCAGGAAGTATTGGGGAATCCACAATCCTAGATTGTACTGGAGACGAAATAGAAGTAATCAGGGAAGGACTAGGTGAATTATCATAATTACACAGAAAAGACCAAGCAATACGGATTATATATCGATTAAAAAACAAATAATTTTTTCAAAAAAACTTTTATAACCAACTTAGTTAAGTTACTAAAATTGAATTTTGAACGCTTAACCTAATATACTATATTAATAGTAACAGATATTATAATTTACCTATGCACCTGATCTAACGTAAGATATTGTTAATGATGGGTTTAGACGGACTTAATGGCAGCAAAGAAATTAATAGTGATATTGATTACTTTGTTTTTTAGTTAAAATTGATTGTCCTAATTAATCCAAATAAATTTCAACAATTATTTTAACATGTATCAAAAGAAATAACGATAAATTTAGTTAAGTCTTTAGCTGCGAATAAGATTTACACAGATCACATCTAGTGACATCTTTGGAATGGATTAAGTAAAGAAACTTAACGCTAGTTCTCTCGGCTGTAAGATACATACTAATTTATTAAGCTATTCCTCTACCTATATAACTCCTTGTTATCTACATACCCTTGAGCGCCATCTTTGATGTATGACTGTATCATTTCTGGACTTATCGGTTTGACCTTCTTTGCTGGTATTCCAGCATATATATATCCTGACTCTAGTAATTTACCACCAGTCACCACAGCACCTGCAGCGACGATTACATTAGACTCTACTATCGCTTCATCCAGTACTATAGCTCCCATTCCTATCAATACATCGTCGTGTATTGTACAGCCATGCAAGATCGCCTTATGACCCACTGTTACACCATCACCGATGATCGTATCTATCCCTCCAGTGCTACCATGCACCATACTGTGATCTTGGATATTTGTATTGTTCCCTATCTTAATAGTATTCACATCTCCTCGTATCACTACCTGAAACCAAATACTACTACCCTCTCCTACAGATACATCTCCAGAAATGGTTGCATTGTCAGCTACCCATGCCGATTTGGATATCTTAGGAGAGATTCCTTTGAGATCAATCAGATTTGCCATAATTATTATTTTGTATTACTAACTGGAGTAAGTTTGTATCCTTCTTTTTTGAGTAAATTTATAATGCCAGTTTGGCCAGCCAAATGCGCAGCACCGACTGCAAAGAATACTTTTTTAGTTTTCATAAGATCAGACATTAATGGAATCCAATTTTTATTTCTTCCTGACAATAGGATATCATTACTTCCTTCACTTCCCATTACTTCATCTTCATCGATCATCTCTACCATCGCATTGATGTTTTGGGCTAGATACATATCTGTCATCACTTTAAAATCATCATTCTCGCTGTCTCCAGCTTTGAGCGCATCTACTAACATCTTAGCCTGATCTTCGTATGAGATAGAATCGAATACACTCATCTGAAATTCGATTGTCTCGAGACCTGACACAAGCTTATTAGCATTATTCGCCATTTCAAAAAACTCCATTTCATAACTCTTGATACTACCATTTTGCATACTACTAGGATCTATATCATATGCAAATACGGTTAGAAAAGCAGGTTTAATACGCTCAAGCATCATCATAGGCAATCCCAATTTCTCAAATTTAGATTCGAGTAATTTATACTCTACAGCATTTAACAGATCGCTTATCGTCATTCCATCTTTCATAAATGCCTTGGACATCAATCCCATCATAGTCCCTATGTCACTCATTTGATTCATGTCTATCTCAAAAACTACTTGATCTGCAGCATCGATCGCAGACATTGTGCCGCTCGGTAAAAAGAAATCATCTGCCTTGATCATATGTATCGTTCCATATAGATAAGATGAAGCTACCGATCCATTCCCTTCGATCTTCCAAAGTAGACTATTCTCTAATGGCTTGTATTCATTACTAACCATAGTCATCACCGCATCCTTACTAGATCCACATGATAACAATATTAAAAACACAAAGCCGAACAATACTCCCTTTGCCATGTACATATTAAACTTATTCATAATGTATTATTTAAATATTCTTTGTTGTAAAGCTCTTTGTCTCACTACCTCATAGAGAATGATCCCTGTAGCTATAGATACATTGAGCGAATCAAAATCAGTAGCCTGAGGAATAATTACCTGAGTATCTACTAATCTCATGATATGTGGCCGAAGCCCCTTATCTTCTGAGCCCATTATAATCGCTATCGGTATAGACATATTTACCACGCTTATAGTTTCCGTAGCACCTAAGTGTGTAGCTATTACATTCACACCGAAGGATTGCATATATCGTATGCTATCCTGTATATTCTTGACTCTACACAGCGGAATCTTCAATATTGCACCTGCCGAACTCTTAATCGCATACTCCGTAATACGCGCATTGTCCTTGGCAGAAAATACTATAGCATGTACACCCATCACGTAGGCAGATCTCGCTATTGCTCCGAGATTACGTACATCACTTACACCATCTAGCATAAGTATTAGCGGCGTTTCTCCTTTTTCGTAAATGAATGGAAGGATATTTTCTAGATCTTGGTACTCGACCGCAGATATAAATGCCACCACACCCTGATGATCTCTATTGCCTGCCATATCATTGATCTTACTGGCTGGCACCTTGGATAGAGGGATTTCGTGCTCTTTGCAAAGTTTCCTGATAGTTACTTCTACTTCTCCTCTCAGTTCTTTATTGAGATATACCTTCTCTAGCTCTACTCCAGAATCAAACGCCTCTACTACTGGATTTCTGCCTATTAAAATTTGATCTTTCAATGGTATTATTTTCCTTTTATTACTAATAGAATGGTTAAAAGCATGTTATCAATAGGAGTATTTCTCTATTCCTTCGATTCAAAATCCTCTCTTTGCCTATTCTAATAAGGACAAAGATCAGCGATACTTTAACTAAAATGTCCGTATGGCTAATTTAATCCATAGTAAACATACAGTTATTATTACCATTGTTGTAATTTCCATCCGCATTCAATACTCCTCGCAACTCTGCATGTATTGGTGTTACTTAAACCATGTGAATTAACAAACTAAACCGCATCTAAATGAAGATTTTTACAAGCTTGCTCTTTAGCATATTTTTATCAGCGGGTACCATGGCTCAGAGCCAAATATCCAGTAAAGCAGTCCAGCATCTATCGGACTCATACGAACAAATAGGCCTCGAAGCTAGTGATATAGAAAACGTAATCGTTGATCATGCCTACACTGACGACAAAGGAATAAGTTTTATATACCTGGTACAAACTCACGAAGGAGTACCTGTATACAATGCAATCATGACCATTGCTATCAGTAAAAAAGGAAAAGTTATGACTACGGCAAATAGATTCATACATGACCTGAAATCTAAAGTAGCATCAACTGATACTAATGTAAGTGCAGTAGAAGCTATTCAAAATGTAGCGAAGCATTTCAATATAGAAACAACAGTATCCGCGCTTAGAACAGATAGCAAGACTGGTGTTTCTTATTTTTCAGCAAATGAACTAGCAATTAGTGAAATTCCAGTATCATTTAAATATGAAGCAGATGCTGAAGGAAAACTACATAAAGCATATGATCTATCTATAGATATGAAAGAAAGTGCTGATTATTGGTCTGTTAGAGTAGATGCCCAAACGGGTAATATTTTATCTAAAAATAACTGGACAGTATATTGTAATCACGATCATAATAAAATATCTATTAGTGATCATAACTGTAAAACTAACTTCATCCAACACACTAACGCTAGACATAATAGTGCTGTTCTAGGAGATGGAGCCTCATATAGAGTATATCCATTTCCTGCAGAGAGTCCACTTCAGTCAGATCCTGTATTACTTGTAGATCCTTCAGATGCAGAAGCTTCTCCACTTGGATGGCATGATACTGATGGTATGAATGGTGCAGAATATACAATTACAAGAGGAAACAATGTACACGCGTATATTGATTCACTAAGTAATAACAACTCAGTAGGTGGTGAGCCAGAAGGAGGCGAAAATCTAGTATTTGATTTTACTCATGATCAATCCAATGAGCCAAATAAAAATACTGACGCCGCTCAAGTGAATTTATTTTATGCTAACAATTTCTTACATGATTTCACTTACAACCTCGGTTTTAATGAAGTTGCGGGTAATTTTCAGGCCAACAACTACAGCGGAGAGGGAAATGATAGTGACTATGTAAGAGCGGAAGCAATTGATGGCTCAGGAGTAAATAATGCCAACTTCTCTACTCCGCCAGATGGAGGTAGTGGACGTATGCAAATGTACTTATGGGATAACCCAGGTGGAGCAAGTTTCGCATCAATCAATTCCCCAGCAGAACTAGCTGGTACAGTAACAACTGTTGGTGAGGCTAACTACGGACAACCAATAGCAGAAGGTGCAGCTCCTATTTCCGGAAAGGCCGTATTGTATTCTGACGGTACTCAGTTTGGGTCTCAGGCATGTAATGCTGCAACTAACTCAGGTGAACTAGCAGGAAATATAGCTATCATAGACAGAGGATCTTGTGAATTTGGCCGTAAATCACTGAATGCAGAAGAAGCTGGCGCGATAGCTGTAGTCATCTGTAATATTTTTGGTGTGTCGGGTGGTGATGGAGAAGAGGTTATCACACTTGGTGGTGGTGCCGATGGTGGCCTAGTAAATATACCTACCTTAATGTTTCAACTATCAGTTTGTAATAGCATAAAGGCATCTATATCTGCTGGTATTGATGTTGATCTCTCTTTTGTTTATACAGGATTTGATGAACCTAATGAATTAGATGGATCTTATGAAAATGGTATAATCGCTCACGAATTTTCTCATGGTATATCTAATAGATTGACTGGAGGTGCCAATGCCGCAGGATGTCTACAGACTTTTGATACTGATGCTGACGGCATGGTTGATTCAGGTGAGCAGATGGGTGAAGGATGGAGTGACTTCATAGGAATGATAGCAACTATCAAAGAAGGAGACAGCGGAGCTGATGCAAAACCGATAGGAGCTTATGTGAGAGGTGAATCAGGTATACGTAGATATCCCTACTCAACAGACATGGAAATTTGTCCATTAACGTATAACGATATAAGAGTAGGTGGACCAGCGGTGGATGCTGATGATTCATTTGCCCCACATCCAATAGGTGAACTTATCGCAGCTATTGGATGGGATCTTACTTGGGCACTTATAGATCAATATGGTCTAGACCCAACATGGCAAGATCAGAACTCAGGTAACTATATTGCAGCAAGGCTCGTTATCGACGGCATGAAACTGCAACCTTGTCAACCTGGGTATGTAGACGCAAGAGATGCGATCTTATTCGCTGACGAACTTAACAACGATGGAGTTAACGTATGTACCATATGGGAAGTGTTTGCTCGTAGAGGATTAGGTATGATGGCTGACCAAGGATCTTCATTAGATCATAGAGATGGTACTGAAGATTTCACAGCTATGGAGACTTGTATTGAAAAGTTAAAAGTAAAAAGAGAAATAGCTGAGCTTGTTCAACCAGGAGCTATACTTACAGTAGATGTAGAAGCAATTAATCACATCCCTGGAGATGCGATAGCAACTCTCATTACAGAAAAACTTCAAGAAGGCCTATCTTATATAGATGGTTCTGCACCGTTTCCAGCAACTGTAAATGGGAGTATCGTAACATTTGATATTGGTATGTTAGAGTATAACCAACCTATAGAATTCTCATATAAAGTAGCCGCATCTGTAGATGTTAGATCTGTGAGCTTTAATTTAGAAGACCTAGAAGATGGCGGCGCTAATTTTGAATTTTTTGATCTAGATAATGGATTTAATTTCTTTTTCGAAACAGAAGGAAGAAATGGGACTAGAGCGCTAGGAGGCGCTGCACCCGATACAGAAGTAGACTTTGGTATCATCACACCGGCATATGACATACCTACTGATATAGAGGTACCTGCTCTAAGATTCTGGCACAAGTATGATCTTGAGGCATCATCTGATGCAGTATTCTTAAGTATATCAACAGACGGAGGTGATACTTGGGAATATGTAACTGACTTTCTTAAGAATGGATACAATGATGACATCCAATATGGAACGTTCGCTATTCCTGCACTTAAAGCTTTTTCAGGAAGTACTAATGGTGAATTTATTGATAGTTACGTAGATCTATCAGCTTACAAAGGTGAATCTATTAAAATCAGATTTAGATTAGGTACAGATGATAATACTACAGTAGATGCTGACTTCCCAGGTTGGATTATAGATGATATCGAGCTTATGGACCTTACTCAATATGAAGTAGAGACATGTATCGGCACTCTTGCAGATCCGGAGATCGAGTGCAACGATAGTACTACGATCATCGTGGATACCAACATAGCTACAAGTACTAAAGACGCTGAAAGCGATATCTATGATATGACATTATATCCTAATCCGGCGAAGACTAAAATATACTTAGATGTATCTTCTCCAATATCAGAGATTGTGCAAATTAAACTTACTAGCATAGAAGGAAGAGTAATCAGAACATCTGCTGCTAGGCTTAATAATACTGTACAGACTATCGGATTCAACTTGGTAGACTTAGATAGAGGTATGTATCTCATGCAAGTTCAGTCAGAAAATGGACTGAGTACGCGTAAGTTTGTGAAGAATTAACAGTAACTAAAAGCACTTATTAGTTAAGCACAAAGCGCATAAAGAAAGCGACTGCATCATGGGATGTAGTCGCTTTTTTATGCTTTAATCTAAGGATAAATTCAGATAAATAATTTGAGAGACAATGATTAATGGAAAGAGTAAAATGGAATTTGCAAAGATCTTTACGAATATTACCAGAGTCAGAAAAAATAAGTCGTGACAAATTATTTCAAAAAACGCACTTTTTCAAAAAAAGAGCAACTACATAATGTACCTACTTTTGAATTTGCTAAACTTTTTCTTTCTAACTAATAGATGTCGTTCTTGTTTGCTTTATAAGAAGCTCGATGGTCTTATTGAGATTTCTGATCAGACTTGATTGGTCACTCATCTTAGTTTGCATATCCTTAATTTCTTCGTGAAGCGCGTTACGCTCATGTGATGGAGAAGACACAAAGTTAGAAATAACGGATTCAACTCTCCATACTTCCTGAACGTCATCTCCATCTACTATATATGGCTCATAATAATTATTATCTGAATACAATTCTAACGTACCATTTATTCTAAGACTATTTACTACCCTTTTTATAAGGACTTCTGATTGTGTAACAACGACATATACTTGATTAGATCTTAGACTACGGTATTTCATTTCTGAATCAACGTAAGAACATACTACCTTATCAGAGGTATAGAGCGTTGGCTCCATACTATCTCCTGATACATCAAAACATCTGTGTGTACCATGTTGATACTTGTATCCTGGCAATGAGAATGTCGGTAGTTCCTCAAGATATATAGGGCTGCTCAAATGATCGTTATAACCAGCTTGGGCCGCGACAGGTACATAGGCAATTCGTTCTTCCTGTTCATTATTAGTAATGACTGTAAGTATGCCTCCATCTATAGATGTACTGAGCATTTCACCAAGACCACTAAATAAAAAATTCGGATTGAGGTTATAAGTTTCGATCGTCTTTCTGACGAGTTCGAGAGTGACGTCTCTTTTTAACTTAAGTATCTCTCCCATACTCTGAGGTTGAAATCCTAAACTTTGCGAAAACTGTCGTATCGACCGGATACTACCTTGCTCTTTGAGAAATTCTACACAGTGTAAAAACCTCTTGGTTACGATACTATTCATTATTCAAAGTTGGTTAAAAAGTATTTTACGAATTTTTGAACTCTTAATTCTGAAAGAGACCATTTAAACGATATATAAATATATATATAATTTTTATAATATAAATTATATATAGTACTTTTATTTAATATGATTTTTCTTTCCAGCATTACCTATTGATATAATTAAAATTATTTAAGTCAAATTTCGTCAGATTCTCAATATAAATCTGCTACAGAATATTGATATATGAAATTTGAAACTAAAAACTGATTTTTCCATATCTACTACTTCAATAATTTTATTCTTTATTTCAGTATCTACAATTGCTGTAATTGACAATACTTTACCTATTTAACAGGTATTTGATCTACTTGCTTAACAACTACAAAATTTACTGCGTTACATTTAGGAACTCATTTCACTTGAACTAAATCTCACTTAAGTAATATTTGGTATAAATACAATCAAAAAAAATCATTCTATATATGCAATACTTCCTTAAATTTGAACATACTCAAAATCGATAAGCAAACGAAATTGTCTTTATAAAATGAGCAATTACGGAATTCAAATACTTTGATTAATGAAAATAGATTAAACTGACTTACCTCCCTACCCACATTAAGTAGGCTTTAAGAAAGCTGTCTAAGCCACCATCTAAGACTGCATCTGGATTGCGAGTCTCATGGTTAGTTCTATGATCTTTTACGCGTCGATCATCTAAAACATACGAGCGGATTTGAGATCCCCACTCATTTTTCATTTTCCCTGATTCAATCTTTTCTTTCTCGGCACGTTGCTTTTCTAATTCTACTTCGTATAGTCTGGATTTTAGCATGACTAATGCTTTTTCTCTATTTTGATGTTGAGATCGCTCTTGTTGACATTCCGCAGTAATACCTGTAGGTAAGTGACGTACCCTTACTGCAGAGTCTGTTTTATTTACGTGCTGTCCGCCTGCTCCACTCGCTCGGAAAGTATCCCATTCGATATCTGCTGGATTGATTTCTATCTCGATACGATCATCAGCCAACGGATGTACAAATACAGAAGCAAAAGAAGTCATTCTTTTCCCTTGAGAATTAAATGGACTGATTCTGACTAATCTATGAACGCCGTTTTCACCTTGGAGTAGCCCGTAGGTATAATCTCCATTGATTTCTAACTCTATAGATTTGATTCCAGCTACATCACCATCCGTCCTATTGAGTTCTACTACTTTAAAGTTACTAGACTGAGCCCACATGATATACATCCTATAAAGCATCTCTGCCCAATCGCAACTTTCGGTCCCTCCAGCTCCTGCATTGATTTGGAGAATACATGAAAGTTCATCTTCTGGTTTATCGAGTGTAGTACGAAATTCTACATCATCTATTTCTTCTACTGCTTTGTTATACTTTTTATTGACCTCTTCTTCTGTCGCTTCTTCCATCTTCTGAAATTCGTACAAGACCTCGACTTCGTCTATCATCTCAAGGAGTATATTGTACTTTTGAATCCAAGACTTGTGCAGTTTTAGGTCGCGCATGATAGATTCTGCTAACTTACTATCATTCCAAAAATCTGGATTCAATGTTTGATCTTGCAACTCAGATACAGATATAGATCGCTTATCAATATCGAGATGACCTCGTATGACAGCTAACCTTGCCTGTATTTCTTTGAGTTGTTCTATTGTCATTGTAAAAATCTAACTAATACTATTAATTAGCATAACTCTATTTAACAGTGCGTAATGCTACGTGAAAAACTAAATCTGTTTTTACAGGTATTACAGGTGGTCTTCCAGCCTCTCCATAAGCCAAAGTGTATGGTACATAGATTGTAGCATTTCCTCCTTCTTTTAATAATGGTATAGCTAAATCCCATCCTGATATAGCCTCTTGTCTTCCTACTGTAAATTGAAATGGCCTTCCTGATCTATAAGAATTATCAAACATCTCACCATCCAAAAATACTCCGTAATAATCAACTAAAGCTAATTTTCCTGCCTCACCTTGTGCACCATTACCTTCATCGTGCATAATATATTTTAGGCCTTCTGGAGTTGTCATAATAAGGTCAGACGTCCCTACTTTGAATATTTCCAAGTCAGCGTTAACTACCTCTATAACTTCTTTCTGAGCTGCTTCCTGTTCGTCTTTTATTCTTTGCATCTCTGCTTGATATTCTTCTTCAGTTTCTACCTTAGTTATTTCCATATTGTAAGTTATGTAGTCCATAGCCATTATATTAGCTGGTAGATTATTAAGTGAATCTACTGGCATAAAAATTGTCGCCTTACCACCTACTCCTATCACCGCTGCCAAATCTTGGATAGGATTAGCTTGTGCTCCTACAATAGGATTAGCAGGAATCTTGAACATTGGCATATTTGGCCCTTTCGTCATCTCCTGAAGAATAGAGTCGTTTTGATCTTTGATCGTAATCGCTACGTAGGCATATTCCCCAACTTTTGCTACTTCACCTCCTTTTTTAGTTGTTTCGTATTTAAAACCACCGATCATCTTTGGAGCTTCTTGACAGCTGTGGATAGTTGCAATTAGAGCGCTTAATATTAATAATTTAGATACTATTTTCATGATAAATAATTTGCTAATGTTGTGATGCTTCACACCATATTTTAATAATATTGATAATGCTGATACAGATTTGCATCAGCTTAGAATTTCTATTTTTGTAAGGTGTTGTGGAATTACCTCTTCTAGTTTTCTAAGTACATAACTTAGTGGCTTGTATACCCCTCCACCAGATGCATTTTTATGGCCTCCTCCATTGAAATGTTGACGACAGATCTCTTGTACAGATATATCACCTTTGGATCTTAGCGACAACTTGACTATTGTTGGTTGTTCGGAGATTAAACCTGCCAACACGACATTATCCATCTTGAGCATGTAGTTAACTATACCTTCAGTATCTCCACGTTGTATATCAAAGTCTATATAATCTTTACGATTCAGATAAATATATGCTGCTCCGTATTCCGGTATGATCTTCATACGATTAGCAAGACAGTGACCAAGTATTCTCAGATGCTTTTCCTTCATACTATTGAAGATCTTATCACTGAGATAATAGTCATCTACTCCTCTATCCTTGAGTGCTGCAGCAACTCTATATGTCTGAGATCTAGTATTATACTTAAACGACCCTGTATCTGTAATCAACCCAGTGAACAATGCCTCACCAATAGGAATATTAATATCTTGAGCCCCTCCCAAAGAATCTATAAACTCATATACTAATTCAGCTGTAGAACTCGCACTTGTATCCGACAAAACAAAATCAGCGAATGGTTCTGGATCTAAATGATGGTCTATCAATACCTTTTTGGCTTCGCATTCTGCTATTACTGGCCCTAATTTATCTATACGATCTAGTCCATTGAAATCTAAACAAAATATAAGGGATGCTTTACGAAATGCTTCTCTAGCTTCGTCGTGCTTGAGATCAAATATGATCATATCATCGATACCCACCAAATAATCAAACACTTTAGGGTGCTCGCTAGGCATTACTACTTTAAGTAAATGCCCTTGCTGCTTAAGATATGCTGACAAACCTAGTGCAGATCCTAATGCATCTCCATCAGGATTACGATGCGCTATAATCGTTATATTTTGCGGTGAGCTAAGTAAACTCTTCAATTCTTCTATGTTCTCTATCATAATAATATCACGAAGGTGATAAAAATAATGCACTTATTCAACGTTAGAAGCTCCATGATATCAATACCTTTCTTAGTTTTGCATCGTTTTTCATTAAATAGAATAAATAATAATAAAATACCAATAAAATGGCAACTAACAGAACATTTACAATGATTAAGCCTGACGCAGTAAAAGGTGGTCACATCGGTGCAATTTTAGAGCAAATCAACGGAGCAGGTTTTAGAATCGTAGCTATGAAATACACAAAACTATCAGCTGAGAAAGCTGGAGAATTTTATGCAGTACATGCTGAAAGACCATTTTACGGTGAATTAGTAGAGTTTATGAGTAGCGGACCTATCGTTGCGGCTATCCTAGAGAAGGACAACGCTGTAGTAGATTTTCGTACACTTATCGGAGCTACTAACCCTTCAGAGGCAGCAGAAGGTACAATAAGAGCAAGATTCGCAAAAAGCATTGGAGAAAATGCAGTACACGGATCTGATAGTGATGATAATGCAGTTATCGAAGGCTCATTCCACTTCGCAGGAACAGAAATGTTTTAATGAAGATTGGAAGAAAGAGAGACTTTATGAAATCTAGAATTCATTTAATTAGGTTCTCTAATTTCTTTTTCAATAAAAAAAGTAAATCTTACCACTAAGATTGGATCAATTTACGGCTGTCTCAATGAGATGGCCGTTTTTTTTATCCGGTCGCATAAATTTTAATATTAACATCATATAACTTCCGACCAATTGATCGTATAGCCTCTATGACCTCGCAAGGTCTCTCTACTACGATCAAAATATATGTAACCCTTATCATTTTTCCCTTCGACTTCCTTTAGTCGCTCAGACCAAAAGCAATCCATTAGGCTTTACAATTTCAATTGGTTGATTAGGGTGACAATCTTTGATTTTAACTTTTTGCTTTCATTCTCTCATTGAGTTGCGTATTTCAATGTACTTCCCAACTTCAGCAAAGAGAGAATAGGGTGCTTTCTAAGAAAGTAAATGGAATTATTTCTTAAGTATGGGAGATTCACTGTTTAAAATAAATTCAATGTTTTACAAACAACAACTAGCCAAATAATCTATCTAATACAATAGCTGTCGCAATGCTAGCATTGAGTGATTCCGCTATCTTATTTTGAGCACCTGTAATTAGTATCTTACGCTCAATGTATTGCATATTATCTCTACGAATACCTTTGCCTTCGTTGCCTATAACTAAGATACATGGTGTGAGAGGCTCTTTTCGATCTATTGGTAATCCGTCGAGCGCAGCACCTAATACTTTATGATCACTGATAGATACTAGCTCTGATAGATCCGCAACGAAATATTTCACACGGTTATGACTTCCCATAGCCGCTTGGACTACCTTAGGATGATAAAAGTCTACTGTATCTCCACTACAGACTAACTGCGATATACCGTACCAATCAGCAGTACGTATTATAGTACCAAGGTTTCCTGGATTCTGTATACCATCTATATAAAGAATCGAATCAGACATTAACGATTGTTGAATACTATTATTGGCCATATCGCATAGCAAAAAGACTTCCGTAGGCGTTTTTAGCTGTGAGATCTTTTTCATCTCCTTAAAGTCTATTATTGTGACTTTACTATTAAAAGATAATAGAATATCAGTATGCAACCTTTCCCAATCTTTTGATGCGTATATTGTATCAATATGGTACATCTGCGTCTTTAGAAATTCGACACAGCATTTATCGCCCTCTACAACGAATTTATTATACTTTTGTCTGAACTTTCCAAGGCGCAGAGATTGTAGATATTTGATGTCTGATGCAGTAAGCAATGGTGTAGTATTTGGAATATTATTGATATAAATTGTAATTCTTTCACTAAAACGATAACTAACGTTCATGATGATGGATTACAATCCTAATTGATGAGGGGTATAAATCATCTTGAATGTTATTTATGACCACAAGATATAGCGAAAATATATACTATTGTACACTAGCACTGTTGCTTGTGGTAATGGTTATGTCATCTTGCAATCCTGGCAAGCATCTTTTAGAGGGACAATCTATCCTCGAAGAGAACAAATTAAAACTTAAAGTACAGGATAAAATTGAGAATGAGTGGTTACTCAAAAACGAGTTAAATTCATTTATAACTCAAGAGACCAATGGAACAATAATTGGATTTATACCTCAAGAATGGATCTATATGATCAATGATGATGAGGATGACACCAAATGGTACAATAACTTCGCACGTAAATACCTTGGTACACCTCCTGTAATTTATGATCATTTCACATCGAAAGAGACTGCCGCCAGTATGGAAAAATTCCTTAGAAATAAGAAAGGATTTTATGATGCCAATGTCTCTGTCGATAGTTCCAATGTAAGTTACAAAACCTATGTAGAGTATATCATAGATGCGAATAGAAGATACTATATTAATAGCATATCCTACATAGGCAAGGATACAAATATGGTAAAAATTATTAAAGGTATGCAAAGCAATAGTCTAATCAAGGTTGGTGATCCATTGAATGCCACAGCATTTGATCTAGAGAAGACTCGAATCGTAAATAAACTACAAAACGAAGGGTATGCCAACTTTGCACCAAACTATATAGATATCAAAGGAGATAGCACAGGACTAGATCATAAGGTAGATATGTTTATAGAAATCTATCCCCCCGCACCAGGAAAGATTCACAAAAGATATAGTGTCGGTGATGTCAATATATATACTGACTATTTTCGTGATGCAACTATAGATGGTCTTTATTCTAAGAAAATTGGTAAGTACACCTACTTAGGTAAAAACAAAGACTTCCTAGTCAAACCATCAGCTCTTAGCTACAGAGTTTTTATAGAACCCGGGAACGTCGTCAAGAAAGATGATAGACTAAAAACATTCAAAGGACTTTCCGGCTTATCCAGTTACAGATTTGTATCAATGAATCCAACGGCTAATATGACTTCTGATACCATTATAAATTTTGACATTTTCTTGACTGCCTACCAAAATAAATGGATAGGTGACTATGGGGCAGATCTTTTTTATTCGAGCATATCTGTTGGTAACAAAAATATAATAGGATATTCACTTAGTACTACATTTAATAATAGGAATGCTTTTGGTGGATCAGAAAACTATTCTATTGGACTAGAATATGGTCAAGAGCTTGAACTCAATCCATTCGATACTAGGACGATAAGTCTATCTCTACAAAACTCATTGCAGATACCACGAGAAGTAAATCTTTTAGGAATGTCTAGTATACTAAGAGCTATGAGACTAGTATCTGCTGATGGACTCAAGTCATTCAAAGAGCAAGCGCAAACTAATATCGAAGGCGGAATAAGAATACAACGGATCAAAGAATTTTTGGATGAAGAGGAGATCGGAGTATCATTCGGTTATTCATTTAATCCAAACCTATATACGAGATACAATATCAGACAGACCTCTTTCAATCTAAATCTTGCTGAAATCAAACCAAAACTTTTAATTCAGATAGGTAACAATCCTGCTATCATCAATAGTTTTGAAGATTACTTGATTACATCTTTATTTTTCAGAGATATCACTTTTAGTAAACAAAGTAAAGTATCTCAACGAGGATACTCTTGGGCGTTTGCAGGTTATTTTGGTCAGTCTGGTTTAGAGACATGGCTAGCTAATAAAGCATACAATGGTATAACTGGAAATGAAACGCTATGGTTAATCAAAGGTGTAAATGATCGAGAAGATGTAAATTTTGCTAAGTTTACTAAAGTATCTTTTGACATCAGAGGAAAAAAAGAATTGAGTAAAAAATCAGAATTTGCTAGTAGATTATTCTTGGGTGTAGTCAATCCATTTGGTGGAGAAGATATTGTACCATTTAGAGAGCAATTTGGTGTAGGAGGTCCTACGTCACTTAGAGGATGGGAGCAATCAGAAATAGGTCCTGGAGGATACTCAAAACTTCTAATAGCACCAGACCCCGATCAACTATTTTATCAAAAAGGTGATATTCGTCTCGAACTCAATCTAGAATATAGATTTGATATATTTAAAGTCCCTTTTTTCGCAGGAAAGTTAGAGGGAGCTATCTTTACCGATGCAGGTAACATTTGGCTACTTAAAGCAGATGGATTTAGAGACAGTGCGGAGATAAGTGGTGATTTCCATAAACAGATCGCTGTAGCTGGAGGTTGGGGTTTAAGATTTGATTTTGATTTTTTCTTAATTAGATTTGACTTTGGATATAAACTGCGTAATACCTATCCTGATCCAAATGATGGTGGTTATTGGAGATCATTTAAAGAGATTCGATCGCAAGGTACTTTAGGTTTTGGAAACCTACAAATCGGAGTAGGATACGCATTCTAATTTTATCAGTAAAAGTTTACTCCCCCTGATTGAATATTTATCATTTGACTGCAACGAATATAATAAGTTGTAAGTACTAGCAATAAATAAAACTGCCATAACACTTCTACCCAATCCATACATAACTGTAGAGCCTCTACTCATTACAGATATCTTAGCCAAAGATTAAGGATGAATAAACAAAAATATGATGTAATTCATTATTGGATGTTCAATTCATAAATCCTCTTTATCCTTATTTTATTTTCACTTCACCTTTGATCAAGACACTACCCTCTCCAGAAATGGCTCTCGGTATTCCATTTTCGGTATTAGTCTCTAGAACGAGGTCTTTCAAAATAACTTGTCCTTGATTATAAATAGCGCCCCCATTGGAAGCTGCATTTCCATCTAGAAGATTCATAGATTCTATGCTCAGCACTCCAATAGCCGCTACTTGGAATATGATATTTTGCTCATTCCCACTTATATACGTACTGAATGTTGTCATTCCCTCTATATGGACTGTTTTATCTATCAGTATTTCACTTGTCAGATATATTGTATCACCAATTAATCCCGGATCAAATGAAATCGTATCCATAGAACAGCCATTGGATGCGGCAGCTCTTAAGGATCCTAAACCTTCATTAGATGCAGTAAATACTATGGAGTTACCATTAATAAGTGTATAATCTAGTATCAATTGATCCAAACCATCCGAAACAGTAACTTGATAATCTCCTGCTAAGAGATTATCTACAGATGCCGTATTAGCACCATTGGACCAATTATATGTATAAGTATATTCTCCAGCGCTGGGAACAACTGTGATGATGCCATCAGCAACTTCTGGACAACTAGGATATATACCTGCTACATCTGCAGAAAATGGTCCTACACAAAAGTCTTTTGTTGCTATTGTAAAATCACATTCATCAAATAATATAACGTCAGAAACAAAATCCTTAAATATTATGTAGCCCTGAGGAGTACTGTAAGAAGCACATAAACCATCACCAAAAGAATCACTGACCGTCAAAGTATAGCAATCATTAGGCAGGCATATGACATCAGTGAAATATGCACCATTACTAAATCCATCAAAAGACATCGAGGATACTATATTTCCTTCATCATCAGATATTTCATATGAGACTTGCTCTGGATATTGATCAAGTTGAACTTCTATTAGAAATGATCGATCAAGACATTCTTCCACAGGATCTATAATCGTAAAAATTTTGTTATCCTCACACAAGTTAGAGTCGGTAACTGTAAGTTCATAAGTGCCTGCCGCCAATCCAGATATAGATTCTGTATCGGCACCGGTAGACCATAAGTAACTGTAGGGTGCGAGACCCTCTGATGGAGTTGCAATTGCAGAACCATTAGCTCCGCCTAGTGCGTTTTGAGTTGATACATCAGCCACCAAAGCTTGAGGTCCTGTGATAAAAAAGTATTTCCTTCTCGTCAGTGAGCCATCATCAACATCGACGAAATAAGTACCCGAACTCAAATTCGATATTGAAATAGTTTCCTCACCCGTTGACCACAAATAAGTATAACTTCCTGAACCACCACTCGGTATGACTATAGCTGTACCATCATTACCCAAACATTGAACATTAGTTGAACTTCCGCTAACAACAAAATCATTAGGGCCAATTAAAACTTTTGTAGGATAATCAAGAACACCCGTAGCTCCAAATTGGTCGGTTGTTGAAGTAGCAATATTTGGGATATACCGATTAAGATTTTCAATAAAAACATCATCAATAAACCATCCATTACCTCCAACTGCAGCATCACAATTCATTTCAAATTTCACGATTCCTACCTGTCCATCGTAATCAGACAAGTCGATTTCAGAAGTAATAAATCCACCACTATTTCCACTAAATCCTGGCCTACTATTAAATATCAGACTATTATATCCATTCGCAATAAAATTATCTCCAAGATCATTCCAAGTCTTGCCATTATCGACAGAAATTTCTACTACTCCGCCATCCCATGTCGCCTCTGTATCATACCAATGAGTAAATGTCAACTGACTATTATTACCCATTCCAAGATTAAATGCATATTGTAATGATGCACCTCCAGGCGAAGATCCGTCATTAGCAAACCAAGTATTATTGCCGCTGGCTGTAGTTGTACTTTGTAGAATCCAACTAGTACTTCCTGATGAGGACAAAGCCCAATTTAAAGTTCCATTCTCCATATCATCAAATACATCATCTACCACTGGGTCAATATCATTATCCACGGATACTATAAAACTATATGTTATTACTTGATCAATATCTAATGACTCTGGATCCCAGGATACTACTCCACCAGATTCAGATCCACCATTATCGGCAGATACAAACATAGTATTATCAGGTATTGAGTCTGTTACCACAAGATTAGTTTGATCAGCTACATGGTAGTTAGTTGATGTAAGAGTATATTCTATCGAACTACCTGCAGATACTTGGCTTACATCTGCTATTTTTATGAGCTCAAGAGTACAAGTAGGTGGGAGATCAAAAGCTTCGGTGCCATCTGATCTACTAGAACTGCTTCCTTGCGAGGCAGAATAACCTAGACCTCTATTAGCAAATACCTCCCATATCATACAGACATTAGCGCCACCATTGATAGCCTCATCCGCTGCTATGATAGCATCTCTACCATCTACAAATCCCGGACTACAGGGCTGCAATTTGAGAGCCTCTATTACTAATTCCATCGCCATATTATTACCTCCAGTTCCATCGTACAAATCGGAATCAAAGCCATACTCATCGACCATCATCCATGTCATATCCCAGAGCATGGTACACCAAACAGAGCCTAGTCCATGAGGCACTGATACTCCACTAAATGATGATGCATATGTCATAGGATTCACTGCCATATCTGTAGTATATGGATACGGTCTAATCCCAGCACCATCAATAGGTTGACCAAATAAATATGTACCTATCGGACGGTTATCCGTTTCGGTATCTCCTGCTTCTATCGTCATCATAAGACCAAACCAGTCTGACCACCCTTCTCCCATTTGTTCTTGGTTGCCTAGACAGCCAGATGCAGCTGGACCACCCGTAAGTCGATTAGATATACCATGTCCATATTCATGTGCAATCACAGCATTATCAAGATCGCCATCTCTAGAATTGCATAAAAACATCTGCATACGAGGTCTACTTCCATCAGGTGGTGTAGCCATATTAGCATTACATGTACCAGCACCATCCTGAGCTTCTGCTCTAACGTAGTCACCTTCAAGACCTCCCATTTCATTATTGTTCTCTTCTTGGAAGTTACCAGAAGCTTCATCAAAGCCATAGTTATACCACATATCGTGAATGATATTATTCCAGTAAAACAAATTAGTAATCGCCGGTAATGGTAAATCACCAGGGGGGGTATCTTCATCCCATGCAAAATCAAATTCTAGATTTACACCCCCATCTGCCCTAGCTGCATCTCCATTTGTAGGAGAGTTGGAAGAATCATCATCTAAGTATGCATCTACATTGTTTCCTCTAGTCACTGTATACTCAGTACCGTTAATCTGATGCCACCCATTAGGCGACGCTACGAGATTATCAAGCCATGGTTTCTCTTCATAAGATCTCGAGCCATGATTAGGACTTTCTATTGGATAAGCAAAGACATTGTAACTGCTATCTGTTGTCATCAACAAAGCAGCATTGACGGAACTACTATTTTTTGTGTTATGCTCATGATGAGAATGACCCTCATGACCTAAATTGCATTCTACCGTCCAGTTATCTTCATAAAGTACATCGCCAGTTTCTGTATCGATGAAGTAATTTTTCCAATTACCAGACTGCTTTTCATCGATTTCGATACTCCATACATATCTAAGATCATCTTTATTTAAAAGATACAATTTTAGTTCTACATTAACTTCATTAAAAGCAATTGAAGGGGCATTGAATATCGTATTTTTTTTTGGTTCAGATGTTGAGGAAATAATTTTAATACTTTGACTTTCTACACTATCTCTATCCGCCATTTTTATCAATATAGATTTAGGATCCAATAATATTCTATTGGTAATGTCAGAATATGATAAGAATGGATGAAGCGTATTATCAACTCTAATATTTTTTCCATTGATTAAATGAATTGCTGCATAAGAGTTATAAATTTCTAGCTTTGATATTAATCTTTTTGCATAGATATGTCTGATTCCTTTAGAGGTATAATCATCCGTAACAATGAGATCATCAATAGTAAGCTTACTAGCTTGATCCAATTGACTAAGTAGTATTTGTTCTGGAGATTGTGCGAAAGAAGTATTTGATAAGATAAATAAGAGAAAGAACAGCAAAGTATAAATTCTACTGCTTCGCTTTATGGTTGATCTAATAGTCATAGTTAATACATTATAATTAAGCTCAAAAATTAAGCTTTTATTTGTAACCTTTGTAAAATAATGGTGCCCCTTTATCAAAATGAACTATTCAAGACAGTTTTTTCTTCATTTTGTAATGAGAAATGCCTACTTCATCAAATTTATTTCCAACAGTCTCATAATCCATTCGCTTATAAAACCTTACTGCATTTTCTCTAGCGTGCAATTCAAATTGAGTATAGCCCTCATTTACGGCTAAAGATTCTGCAGATCTGACCAAATAAGTTCCTATTCCCTGACCTTGACATTTTGGACTAACTGCTACTTGTCTCATCTTCAGCACATTCTCATTTAGAGGTTTGAGAATAAGAATACCAACGAGATAATCGTGATCATCAAAACATGCCAAATGATACGAATCGTATTCTTTGGATATATCATCAGAATAAAATTCCATGTTCAGTGGCTTACGAAGGACTAGATCTCTAAGCTTAAGTGCCATATCAAAATCTGGAGTGGCAAACTCAATCAATCGAGTATACATAAGGTAAAATAATTGAGAGTAAAAAGTTATGGGATGTTAGAGCTTTATAAGTTGCTCATTATATCCTGCAAAGATTCCATAGCCACCTTCGATATTACTGTGATATTCAGAAGATAATATAACGCTACTATTACCAGGATTTTGCCCTTTGTTTTCAAGTTCAACAATACTGAGCAGGTTTTTATAGTAATCTGAAGAAGCACTTATTACTTTTAAATAAGCTTCTGTCTCCTGTAAAAATTGGCCAGGATCATCTGGATTTGTTACCGCACGATCATGAAATGATAAGAAAGATATGCCAGATGTTAGATCTAATTCTTGAATAAACAATTTTGACCACTTACCATTATTTTGTACAGATTCACTTGGTCCTAAAGTTTGTATTCCATCCAAAACTAACGCTGGATTAAAAGCAGGATTATCACTAGTATATTGACCTAAAAGCACTTCCCAGATATAATAGTTGTCAATATCTTCAGAATCTTGTATTTCGAAATCTACCTTTACTGCTCCATTGCCATCTTGGGCAATATTAGTAGAAGTTACATTTTTCACTATTGCTTGAGTAGGTACCCTGCTTGAAGCGGAAATCAATGGGTATCCTTCGACCTTTATTTCTATTCTGTAAACCTGATTTTCGATAGGAAAAGTTGAAGCCTTATAATTACCCTCACCAACATACTCTGGGGTAAAGAGATACACTCCGTCTTCTCTTAAGACTTTGATTTCTGCATGTTCTATCCATTGATCTGATGCAACCTGATCCAAAACATTTTTAGAATAACTCAGATTGACTTCAAACTCTTTGTTAGGACTGAAGGTTGAATTTACAACAACATATTTTTCTACATCAATATATTCAATGACTATTTCCTCTTCACAAGAAGTGAAAAAGAAAGTAAATAGAATGAGCGGTATATAAGTAAGTATTTTTAACATCTCTTAATATTGTGTAAAGATAAACATAACCCACTGATAATCAAAGCTCAACTATAAGTACACCCAATCAAAATTAAATTTTAAAACAATAAACCAACAAACATTTATACAGAATTATAGTATGCGTGTATCATAATAATCAAAGCTTAATGTCGTAATTACTTAATTGAGCTCTAAGTTAGAAAATGCCGATTGGCTGCCGAAAACTTTATAATCAATTAATTATGTCACTAAATGATCTGCTAATAGTAACACAATTGGTAAGATACGAAAAAAGATAATCTATGACCACATACCTCATATTCATTCGCGTCGGTAGGACAATCTAATTCTTTCTTCAATAATATTTCTCTAATATGTAAAATACAACTAGAAATGAGATAGATCTAAAAACTGTAAGTAGTATTGAAATGAGGATATATTGGAAATAAACTCAATTTTTTGAAAATTCGACGATTACCTATACTATCTTCAAAGCCATAAATAAAGTATGGATTATATCTATTGTAAATATTGTATACTCCAAAGCTTACTTTCCACCCAAGTCCATCTGAAGTATTATCATAATTAGCTATCAAATCAAGATGATGATAAGCTGGCATTCTGTAATTATTGAGTTCGTCAGTTGTAAGAACAGTGGGACCATCCGGTATCTTTATCTCTATAAGTTTAAGTGTAAATGTAAAACCACTACCATAGACCCATTGTGCCCCTAAATCCCACTTAGAGTTTATCTTATATGACAAACTTAGATTAACATCATGAGGACGATCATAACGATCTGCAAAAGCCTTCCCTTGATTTAGATTTTCAAATCTATTCTCCGCGTTAGATTTTGTATAACTCATATTGTACTGCCAAGGGCCATTAACTTTTTGTAAACTCACTTCCAAGCCTGAGATGTTCCGATTTCCTATTTCTATTTTACGCTCCCAATCTCGATCACTGATAAAATTAAGTTCTGAACTAGCATCATTTAATATGTTTGAATATAGATCTTGAGGATTGCGATAGAGAATTACATTTTGCTGTCTTTTGATATATCCCCCTAAAGTAAAGACATGATCATACCCCAATTCTGTACGCAAAGTAAGGCCAAATTGATCACTGATTTCAGGCATTATTTCATCCGTACTAGGCACCCATAAATCTGAGGGCAAACCCAACCCATTGTTGACTAATAGGTGAACAAACTGGACCATACGACTCCCCGTAAAACTTAAACTTATATCTCTTTGTGGTTGGATATTTACTTTGATACGTGGCTGAAAATAATTAAACCCAACACCTCTCACCCCAAAGTGTGTATAATTAAGTCCTCCATATATCTGCATCCTTTTATTTGGCGTATAAGTATCTTCTATGAATAGAGAAACCTCATTACATACAGTAATACTATCAGGATCGATACTTGGGTCATCTATGTCATCTACAAAATTTTGCTCAATCTTAGGACTAAATCTATGGTGATTGTAGCCAACACCTAACTTGATCTTATGGGATGAATTAAGAAAATAATCGAAGCCAATACCCCCTATCAGATTTACTATACCACTATCAGTAATTACATTTCTATTGTCTTCTTTTATTACTTGCCCACCTTCTACATTAACAAAATTATAAGCAGCTTTTGACCGATAATCATAATTCAATACCCCTGCATTAACATTCAAAAATAGCTTTGGTGAAATAACCATGGAAAATCTTGCGCTTAGAAGCTCGTTTCCCCAACCGAAACTAGTCTGCTCTTGGCTATTAAATGATCCTCCGTTATCATTGGGTAGCGTTTGATTCTTTTCCAACTCTACTTTATCGCCTCCTTTATACCCACTGATCGAAAATGAAGAAGTATTGCTAAATCTATAGGTATACTTGGCAACAAAGTCATGAAAATTCAAATCAACATCATCGAACACCGTGAACTTATCTATCAAAGGATTTGTATAGAAATTGACCCAAGAGAGCCTACCTCCAATCAGAAATGTTGATTTATCCGAAATTGGGCCTTGCAAAAAAGCTTTAAATCCTGGTAACCCTGCTGAGACACTTCCTTTCACTCGTTCCTGATTACCATCCTTAAGATTGACCTCTAATACACTACTCAATCTACCACTATATCTTGATGGAAATCCACCCTTGATTAGCTGTGCATCTCTTGTAGCTTCCTCCATAAATATCGATGATATATCAGCCATATGATTAGTAGCATACATAGGTATACCCTCCAATAGCATAAGGTTTTGATCTGGCGAACCGCCTCTAACTATCAAGCCTCCGAGACCTTCACTACCAGAATATACACCTGCCTTTTGTCGAGCCATATGTATGAGATCTTTTTCACCCAATATATTCACTTTGGCACTTGCACTATTGAGATCTATGACATCTCCTCCTGTACTTGGATTAATACTATTGGGTGCTTGAGTAATGATTATAGTAGACACTTCGAGATCTGCTGATAATTGCACTTGGAGAGAGGAAGTATCTACACTGATAAATTCATCACGATAACCAATGTAACTGACTCGCAATACATCACCTTTCTGTATATTAGAAATACTATAGAATCCTTCCGTATTGCTATAAGTACCTCTATCCTTACCCATATGATAAATCGCTGCGCCGTAAAGTTTCTCTCCGCTATCGGAATCTAATATGTAGCCATTAGTTGTGAAGTACTTGGTATTTATGATGTAATCATTGACTGAAACAATTATCTTCTTGTTGGGACGCTCGGTAAGTATAACTTTATATTCGCTAAATAATGTTCTAAGCGCTTCTTCTATTGTGAATGTTTTGCTTGCTAACTCTACTCTGCTATATGCATCAAACTGTGACGTACTATAGCTAAGGGAAACATCAGTATTACGCTCTATATCACCAAGAAAAGCAATAATAGTAGTGTCTCCGTAACTAGGTATATATAGTAAAGATAAGGACTGTGTATGGGCTGTAGAGGCCGTAATTAGTAGAAGCCCTATGATGTATAGTATTGTCGCTATGCCTCTTAGTTTGGGCATAGGCGATTAGCAATTAATATCTGAAATTACAATTTTATCACCAACTGCTTTATACTCTATTGAGAGCAATATAGATAACTCTTCTAATGCCTCAGTTAGCGTTTCATGATCCAGTGTTGTTGAGATTTTACAATCTTTTAATGCTACATCTGGCAAGAAAGTGATTTTAGACTGATAGTGCGTAGCTAGACTCTTTACTGCTGTTGATATATTCACATCCTTTAGTACAAGTTTACCATTTTTCCAGCTTAAGTAATTCGCGTCGTTCATAGCTACTTTGATTACGTCTCCATCAAGCACTTTGATATAATCTCCTGCTTTGAGATCAAAAGATCTATCCTCAATTTCATACCTAACATGTCCCTCCGTTACATATATCTCTTCAATATTATCACTAGTACTAATATTGAATTGTGTTCCGAGTACGGTGATCTTACCTTGCGGCAACATTACTGTAAATGGATTTTGAACATCTTTAACTACTTCGAAATATGCTCTTCCTGTGAGACTGAGAGCTCTATTCTGCGCAAAATTTTCAGATATAATATCTAATGTAGTTCCTCTATCAAGACTTACAATAGAGTTATCTGGTAGATTAGCTAATTGATTAGTGTCAATGGTTAGGTAATGTGTAGTATAGCTATCAGTAAGATACTTTTGCCACACCATCGTTGTTGCTGCCAAGAGGGTAATGATTGCAACTCCCGAAATAATCCATCTCTTCAGCTGAAAGACCTTGGCACCAAAGTCTTTTGTTTTTTCTTCCAAAATATGCGGTGCGACCTTATCCCATGCATTCTGGGTGTCATATGCCTTATAATCTGACATATCAAGTGAAAATATCTGTTGAATCTCTTTTAAAGCCTGCACATTATCGTGTGCCTCAGCTTGCCACACCCTGAGCTGATCTAACTCCAGCTGGTCAGCCTTGTTCAATAAATACTTCGAAATGATGTTTTCTAGACTCATCTAGGGTAATATTTTTTTCAAATGTTTCTTCGCATTCCTGTCTCGAATACGATATTAATAACGTATGAATTTAGTTTTTCGTTTTCATGATTTCCCTCAACAGTCGCAATGCTCTTCCCATTTGATTTTCTACTGTTTTGGGACTTATACCTAATTCATTAGCTATTTCACTGTAAGTTAGGCCATTTATCTTACTCATAGTAAATACATCACGGCATTTAGGTGGCAATTGTCGTATTGAATTAAACAATTTTTCTTTTAGCACATACTTATCTGCTTCATCGTCAATATTAATCGAAGACGACATTTCTAATCTACTTTCATTCTCCTCACTAAGTTTCCTTTCCAATTTAAGCTTTCGGAGGTATTCGAAACACTTGTTCTTAGTCGCTGTAAAAAGATATGCCTTCACATTCTCCAAACCTCCTACAGTATCTTTCTTCTGCCACATTTTAATAAATACATCCTGTACTGCATCCTCCGCCTTGCTGCTACTATATAAAATAGTACTGGCAAAGTTGCACAGTGGATTATAATACTGCTCAAATAGTTTTTTAAATTCTTGCTTGGTCAAATGATCGCTCGTTTCTAATAGTTACTGTGTGAATACTCTCTTATTAAGTTAGACAAAGGCAATCAAAACTTTCAAAAGTTGATTATATACTTTGTGAATGTAAGGATCATAATGCTAGATATGCTATGATTAAGGAAATATAGTTTGCCGATAATGTCAGAAATGACAAAAAGACAAGAATAATCTATGGAAAAATCTCAAGAGCGATACGCATTGATTCTGTGAATGCTTCTTTATCAATACCTAATAATAATTCTTTCTTATCAAAATAGCTAATGAGGTTTTCTGTAGCCATGTTTCCTGTAAGATCATCCTTAGCCATAGGACAACCACCAAAGCCCTTAATCGCAGAATCAAATCTACGACAGCCACTTTTGTAGGCTGCATCGATACGACCATACCAATTGTGTGGCTGAGTATGTAGATGTGCTCCAAATTCTACATCTGGATAAGGTGGTATAAGATTACCGAATAAGTATTCTATGCTTTCTGGAGTCGCTACACCTATTGTATCTGACAAAGCCATGACCTTAATATCCAAAGCAGATAAATGATCTACCCATTGCTGTACGATCTCTACATTCCACTGATCTCCATATGGATTTCCAAAGCCCATCGATATATAGATGACTAGTTTTTTATCATTTCCTACACATACTTCTTGTATTCGCTTTACACGCTCTAGACTTTCTGCTATCGTCGAGTTAGTGTTACGGATCTGAAAAGTCTCAGAAATTGAAAATGGATACCCCAAATAATCTATCTCAGAATGACAAGCTGCATCGACAGCGCCTCTCAAATTAGCTACAATAGTAAGAAGCTCTGTATTTGTATTCTCCAAATCGAGCTTAGAAAGCACCTCTGCGGTATCGCGCATCTGTGGTATTGCCTTAGGAGACACAAAACTACCGAAGTCGATTACATCATACCCTACTTTAAGTAGTTGGTTGATATATCTAGCCTTAGCATCAGTGGCGATGAATTCATGTAAGCCTTGCATCGCATCACGTGGACATTCGATAAGCTTGGTTGTAATCATAGCGTGAAGATAATGATTTCTTTCCTTTGGTTGTGTTAGAGCTTTGTAAAGTATCCGTTGATCAAGTTGAGAGTATCCGAGATTGAGGGAATAAGAAATTGAGAAAAAAACTAAACGAAGGCCTTCGATCTCGCAGAAAAATTGAAAATAAGGTGACTTACGAAGATGCAAAAGGGCAGTAATTTTTTAGGGGCGAGCGCCAATGTATTCAGCAGTCATGTGCATCAAAGACAAACGTCTTCGATTTCTAGTTGAAATTGTAGAACTTAATAACTTTATTTCTCATCCCTATTCCTCTCATTAAGCTTTTCTCCACAAAATTTGCAATGGACCGCATCATAATCATGTCCATCATGTCCGCAGTATCTGCAGGCTTGTGTGGAGATCTCAGAATGTTCTTCTTTCGTCGAATTAACCATTTCTGCGCTGATAATACCTGTAGGCACGGCAATCACAGCATAACCTAGTATCATAATAAAGGCGGCAATAAATTGTCCAAACGGCGTGATAGGACTAATATCTCCATACCCAACAGTAGTCAATGTTACTATCGCCCAATATATAGATCTTGGTATGCTATCAAAGTCAGAATTAATTCCCCCCTCAACCATATACATGATTGCACCAAATACGATGACGGCTAGCAATACAAAATACATAAATACAGTAATCTTAGCTCTACTCGCTTTTAATGAATTTACAATGATATTGCCGTGCTGGAGAAAACTACCGAGTTTGAATATCCTAAATACTCTGAGAAGTCTCATCACTCGTATGATGATCAAATGCTTGCTCGCTACAAAGAATAAAGAAAGATATAAAGGCAGAATTGCCAATAAATCTATGATACCATAAAAGCTAAATATATACTTGGATGGATTACGAACTGAATATATTCTAAGAATGTACTCGATGGTAAAGAATATAGTGAATATCCACTCGAGCCGTAAAAATAAAATGCCATAATCCGCTGTTAATGATCCTACCGTTTCTAAAGTTACCACAAGAACACTAGCTACAATCAGGACAAGTAATATGATATCAAACCTCCTTCCTGCCGTAGTATCGGCTTCGAAGATTATTTCATGTACTTTCTCTTTGAAGGGTGTCGATTTGAATGTCATTATATTATTTCGCTGATTTGCAATATTATTAGATAGCTTCTAGGCTAATCTTACCACAAATTAAACAATTAATTTTCTTGTAATACCCTATATAGCCTTTCTACTAAATCTACCCCTTCTTCTGAGAACCTTTTACTATCTGTAATATTAGATCGAGTGATCGCATAAATAAAGTTATCTGCCGCTATTTCATCTGGATGGATAATATACTGTGTATTATCCTTAATCTGTTCAAAGAACCCTGGCATCATACCATCGGTAAGCGTAGTACCTAGGTTGTCACCATGCAGCAATTTACCAGTACTCTCATCCAATTCGAATAAATCAAATTGTAAATAGCTAAAGAAACTTGGATTAGCTTGAGTGAAAGTGGTTTTATTACTTAATATAAGTGGAATAGCCTTAGTAGTAGACTTTCCATCAGTGAGTTGTATATAATAGTCTGTGGATATACCGTCTGGATTAGTGAGCCACCTGTCTGTTATGGTCTTGGGTATATCAAGTGTTTTAAGATGTGGGAAAAATCCAATAAGTGTATATATTTTTTCTCTCAAAGGCTCATCATATCTGCTGATGATATGGAATGTCTCATGGATCATCACTGGCTCTAACATCTCTCTGGCTCCTTGACGGTGAAGTGCATTTTCTGGAATCACAATATTCTTTCCTCGAGTATAATACACATCTGGACCGTAATGGTTAGTCCTGACTTTCACAAGTCTGATATCGTCTGGCATAAGGCTAGGATTCACTCTTTGCACCTGCACCTTAATACTGTCAAATATACCATTAAGCAATATTTTTTCGGAATCTGTCCAATTCATAACCTCTGTACGCAGATATGACTTGTACTCCAACAGAGCTTCTTCTCGGCTGGCATATTCTTTTTCAGATTTTAATTGAATAGCCATATCTATTATAGATATTTTGTCAAAGAAACCATCCTCGTCTTCTTCCACAATAGCCTTAGAAGCTGATAAACTATCAAGGTAGGTAACTACGGTATTTTTGCTAGCAATATTGTCGGATTGCACTTTATTAGACCTACATGACACTAAAAATAACATAAATAGTATCCATAATAATATTGCACTCTTGTACATCTTCTAGCTTCTTTAGTTTGGGCAAAGATAGTAAAGAGAATGGGAGGAACCGAGAGTTATAGAATCAGATCGTTAGAGATTAAAAGCTTGGAAGTTGTACTTTTGTTAATGTTAGATAATAATGACCAGCGTCATTCGTTTTGTAAAATCACATATACAGACCAACTTTGAAACTAAAATATTTCCTTCTCTTCATATTTATCACAGCCCTAGGCTTGTTTTTTTTCTATAGTCAAGCTAAATCTAAAGCTAACAACCAAACGATCAGAACTGAAGAAATCAGCCAAGGTATTCCAGATGATTTCTTAGCATTCTACAATCAATTCCATGAGGATACTACTTTCCAATTGGCTCATATCAACTTCCCACTCAGAGGTATCAAAGCTATAGAAAATATTGGAGGAGGTGAGGACTATTTGTACGCTAGAAACGAATGGATCATACATAGGCCTTTTGATGATATGGGTGGCACTTTTTCCAGATCGTTCGAAGAATTTGCCGGAATCATAGTAGAAACTATTATTGCTAATGATGGTCAATTTAGATCAGTACGCAGGTGGGCTAAGCTAAGCGAGGAATGGAATTTGATATTTTATCAACCCATGGGGATGTATTAGTCGCTGCTATGCAACTTCTAAAATCCAATTGTTAAATATCGATTGCCAAAATAAACTAGATTTGGCTTGCACTTTTTTGAAGTTTAGTGAGATTGGATCGTTATAAAACACACCTATGAAATATTTACTAGTTACAATTACTCTAATGATGGCTAATACAATGAATTCCCAAGACAAGCCCACTTTGATTTATATTGGTGATCCGATGTGCTCATGGTGCTATGGGTTTGGTCATGAGATCGAGGATGTTATCACTGAGCTAGGAGAGAATGTCCAACTAGAGATGGTAATGGGTGGATTGAGACCATATGATACTCAGACAATGACTGATCTTAAAGACTTTCTTACCGACCATTGGAATGATGTACATGAAGCAAGCAGACAGCCTTTTCAATATGGCATCTTGGATACAGAACTGATTTATGATACCGAACCATCATGTAGAGCAGTAATGATAGTTAGAGAATTACAGCCTTCGACTGTCATGGCTTATTTTCATAAGGTGCAGACTGCCTTCTATGCTGAGAATAAAAATCCACATCTGACTAATACTTATGCTGATATTGCTGTGAGCATGGGTTTGAATCGAGAGACTTTCGTCAATAAATTTGAATCGAAAGAGTATAAGGCAGGTGTAAAAAATGATTTTCTACGAGCGTCTCAGTTGGGTGTAAGGAGTTTTCCTACTGTGTTGCTTTCTGTAAAGGGCAAAACTAAAGTGGTTTCTGCTGGGTATAGCAAGGCTGAGAAAGTAATAGAAAATATCAAAAAAATTATTGGTGATTAAACTATTGACACTTTCATTTTTTTATTATTTCTATCTTCCTTTCTTTCCTTTCGCTTTACTCCTAAGCTGAAGTAATCTTTTACGTCTTTTAATTCGTCTAGCTTCTTCTACAGTGATATTGATGTTCTTATCTTTTTTCGTGTGGAATGCTGCACCAGATGGGCCTTTCGTAGGGTTTTTTATATTCATGTTAGGCATCTGCACTTCTTCGATCTCTGTGTATAGTAGCTCTTCTGAGATCTCAACAGTCGCGGGTACATTGATCTCCGGAACTGCGTATTCCATCAATCCTTCGATAGCCTTCATGAATGGTTTTTCCTTTTCGGTTATATAAGAGATTGTACGACCTTCCGCTTCGGCTCGACCTGTACGACCAATACGATGTACATAACTTTCTGCTTCCTCTGGGATATGAAAATTAATCACATGACTTACAGTATTAAGATCGATACCTCTTGCTAATATATCTGTAGCTATTAATAATCTATGTTCACCATTATCAAATTTGCTGATGGCATTGAGTCTATAGTTCTGGGATTTATTAGAGTGAATTACACCAACTTCATCGCCGAAAAGTTCAACTATATTCTCATGGAGTATATCTGACATCTTCTTGGTATTAAGAAAGATAATCACCTTGTTAAACTTCTCTTTGTCTTGTAGATGATACTTAAGTAAATTTACCTTGGAATAGAAATTTGGAACGTGAAATTTTACTTGTGTAATATTATCTAATGGTGTACCAGAATCTGCAGATATGATTCTTTCGGGTGAATTGAAATGATCATCTATAAGGACAGAAACATCTTCTGTAATCGTAGCCGAAAAAAGTAAATTTTGTTTCTTTTCCGGAAGCAACTCGAGAATATCATTAAGTTGAGATCTAAACCCTAGATTAAGCATTTCATCTACTTCATCAATGATCAATTTCTTAATAAATTTTGTATTGAGAGCTTTTGTCCAAATCAAATCCAAAAGCCTTCCTGGAGTCGCTACAACTATATCGCAACCCTCCATTAACTCCGCGCTATGTTTTTTAAGATTGATACCTCCATAGGCCGCGACCGTAACTACATTCATATATTCTGTAAGCTTATCTATCTCCGCTTTGACCTGTAGGGTTAACTCACGAGTAGGTACTAATATTAGTATCCGTGGATTAGGATCTTTGTTAAACTTCCACAACCTCAATACTGGCAATAGATAAGCAATTGTCTTACCTGTACCTGTTTGTGCTATACCTACTACATCACGTCCTGACATGATAGTAGAAAATGCCTTTTCTTGTATGTCAGTTGTCTTTTTGAACCCAATATCATCAAGGGCCCTGAGCATCTGTCTACTAATATTAAGATCTGAAAATTCCATATTGCAAAGATAGACAAATAGCTTAGATGATTATACCATGCATCATTATGTGTATGATAGTTTTCTTGAATGATTTAGCAAATAGAGAACGCGCCATAAAAGTAAAAGACTAGTCATCTCTAAAAGTGATAACTGGTCTTTTACTCTTATAAGATTGAACAGATTAATCTCTATCACCAAATTTAGCATCGTAATCCTTAATAGCTTGTTCTACTACTTTCATAGCCACTTCTCTATTTTGAAATTCTTCCACAACGACTGTTTTATGTTCAAGTTTCTTATAATCTTGAAAAAAAGATCTTAACTCTATAAGCCAATGAGCCGGTAAATCTGATATATCTTTCACATGATTAAATGACATATCATTAGTCGCTACGGCGATGATTTTATCATCCATTTCGTCTCCATCGATCATACGCATTACTCCGATTACGTTTGCTTCTACCAAACACATTGGCACTATATCGATCTGAGATATTACCAATATATCTAGCGGATCATCATCATCACAATATGTCCTTGGAATAAAACCATAATTAGCTGGATAGTTAATGGACGCAAATAATACTCGATCAAGTATGAGCATTCCTGATTCCTTGTCAAGCTCATATTTGGCTCTTACATTCTTAGGTATTTCAATAATTCCTTTTACAACTCCTGGTGCATTATCTCCTATTGAGACATCATGCCATGGGTTAAATTTCATGCTTTAATTAGATTTTAAGAAATGAGACTTTCAGAATCGAGACATTACAGTCTCAATTTTTGAGCTCTCTCCACTATTAACAAATTTATATTTTATTTGAATTTCGAAATAGTCATTTTGCAAGCGACTATGTTTTACTGACCCAACTAATTCATTACTTAAGACTCATATCTTTAAGTAAGTCTCATAGAAATCTTAAAAAAAACTAGAGGAGCTGAAAACAGCTCCTCTTTTATCTTCCACAATACTATAACTGAACTATCTTCTTGCGTAAATTACTTCTTTTACGGCTTTGATCACTTTAGCGGGATTAGGTAGATATTCATCTACGAAAGGTGCAGCATATCCTAATGATACATCAGCACTATTGACCCTTGTCACAGGTGCATCTAGGTAATCAAAGGCATACTTCTGTATCTCATAAGCTATCTCTGCAGACACTCCTGCAAATGGCCATGATTCGTCTATTACGACTAGTCTATTAGTCTTCTTTACAGATTTCACGATCGTCTCGTGATCTAATGGCCGAATAGTACGAAGATCGATTACCTCTGCTGAGATACCTTCCTTTCCTAATTCTGCTGCTGCGGCTTTAGTTACTTCCATCATCTTATTAAATGATACTAAAGTTACATCTGTACCTTCTGATCTAACTACTGCTTTTCCTATCGGTACTAAATACTCCTCTTCTGGCACTTCACCTTTAAGTCCATATAGTTGTTCTGATTCCATAAAGCATATAGGATCTTGATCTCTAATCGCAGATTTCATCAGGCCTTTTGTATCATAAGGATCTACACAAGATATAACCTTAAGTCCCGGACAGTTGGCCAACCATGCCTCAAAAGTCTGAGAGTGCTGCTGAGCTAGCTGACCTGCAGCCCCTGATGGTCCACGAAATACGATAGGACATCCAAACTCACCATTAGATTGTGTCAGTGTCTTAGCTGCATTATTGATAATCTGGTCAAATGCTAACACTGCAAAATTCCATGTCATGAACTCAACAATCGGCTTTAGTCCATTCATAGCTGCTCCTACACCGATACCAGCGAATCCAAGCTCTGCAATAGGTGTATCGATCACACGCTTAGGACCAAACTCATCAAGCATACCCTTAGACACTTTGTAAGCACCATTGTATTCCGCTACTTCCTCTCCCATCAGAAAGACTGAATCATCTCTTCTCATTTCCTCTGACATCGCTTCACCGATAGCCTCTCTCAGTGTTATAATTCTTGGCATATTGTTGATTTATTCTTTAAACCGCAAAATTAATATTTTTATCTAAACGAATGGGGGAGAAATTCAGTTATGTAATCAACTTTATAGATTGACCTGATATGAGCTTGAGATCCCATTCTACTTTACCTCTACCTTGACTCATTACACTATTCAATAAATCATTGATCGTCACTTCCAAATCTTCGTCTTGAGATACGGGTATAGCCTTAACCACGATGATTTACACTATTATATCCTTATTATTAGTAATCACGACCTTGAATCTCTTCTCTTATATTTTTTTCTTTTCAGGAAGGTCTCCTCATCAAGATTTTCAAAATCTTACCTTGTGGCACTACATCTTTATCATGCCCAATGTCTAACCAATGTGTATCGCTACTTCCTACCATAATGAGCTTTGTCACACCTCAAAAAAGATATTATCAAACATATTGATATTACCAGAATTTTTGAAGTGACCCCAAGCGTTTGCCAAGTTAACCATCTCTTGCATTATAACAATTCAACAACAATAGGCATTCAATTGAGTTAAAGTAAACTTAAACCATGTAATCTCACCGAAAATAGCTTGTATAATCGCTTGTGTAATTATAATTTAGTATCACAGAAAGGATGAGCCTAATAAACAACAGGTTTAATCGATAAATCTGCGAATACAGCATATAAAAAATTGATGTTAAAAGTCATACATATAGTATTTAGCATAATGATCAGTATAAGCATATCTCATGCTCAGGATGAGATACAATGGCTTACATGGGAAGAAATGCAAATAATGCAGAAAAGAAAAGCTCGCAAAGTCTTAATAGATGTATACACCGATTGGTGTGGCTGGTGCAAGCGTATGGATAAAAATACATTCCAAAAAGCTGATATCGCGAGTTATATTAACAATAATTATTATGCTGTCAAGTTTGATGCTGAATTTAAGGATGACATTATTTTCAATGGATTAAAATACTCTTATGTTAAATCTGGTCGTAAAGGTCATCACGAGTTAGCTGAACTCATTCTCAAGGGTAGACTTAGCTTTCCTACTGTAGTATTTCTAGATGAAGGCTTGAAGGTAATACAACCTATACCTGGATATCAAGACTCAAGAAGTATGGAACTTATTGTCACCTACTTTGCTAGAGACTATTACAAAGATACACCGTGGAAGAAGTACACCACCATGTACAATAGTAATATGATACAAGATGCTGGATTCTAAGAAATATATGTGATTTTCAAGACTAAAGAAAAGTAAGGAAACAGGCCACTAAAAAATATCCTGATACCCAAAAGCATATCTACAATAATACTCAAACTTGGATCTTAGATTAATCTGAAACGAAAAAAGCCTAGCATCAAATGAACGAAACTAGGCTAAACGTTTGTCTAAAAAAATATACAATCTTACAATCCCTTAGTCATCTTTTCTGGCTTAACCCATTGGTCATATTCTTTCTCAGTAAGGAAACCTAAGTCCATTGCTGCTTGCTTGAGGGTAGTTCCTTCATTATGTGCTTTCTTGGCTATAGTTGCAGAATTATCGTATCCTATCTTTGTATTCAAAGCAGTAACTAGCATGAGACTATTACTGAGATTCGCTGTGATATTCTCGTAGTTAGGCTCTAAACCTTGCGCACAATTATCATTGAAACTAATACAAGCATCACCTATCAGTCTTGCTGACATAAGAAAATTATAGATCATCATTGGCTTGAACACATTGAGCTGAAAATGTCCATTCATACCACCGATATTAATGGCTACATCATTTCCCATTACCTGAGCCATAGCCATCGTCAGTGCTTCTGACTGTGTAGGATTCACTTTACCAGGCATGATAGATGATCCAGGTTCATTAGCTGGAATATTAAGCTCTGCGATGCCACACCTTGGACCAGATGCCAACATGCGTATGTCATTACCTATTTTCATAAGAGACACAGCGACAGTCTTGAGTGCTCCATGAGTCTCTACGATAGCATCGTGCGCTGCCAATCCTTCAAACTTGTTAGTTCCAGTTACAAAAGGTAAGCCCGTTATATTAGCTATTTCTTTGGCTACTTTCTTAGCATATCCTCTAGGTGTATTCAGTCCAGTGCCAACGGCAGTACCTCCAAGTGCTAGCTCCGATAAGTGGGCCATAGTATTTTCTATCGCTCGTATACCATGCTCTAATTGAGACGCGTATCCTGACAATTCTTGTCCTAGCGTAAGAGGTGTAGCATCCATGAAGTGAGTACGTCCGATCTTCACCACATTCATATACTCTTCTGACTTAGCATGAAGTGTATTTCTAAGTTTTTTCAGTCCAGGGATAGTTACATCTACCACCGTATGATAAGCCGCGATATGCATAGCTGTTGGGAATGTATCGTTCGATGATTGAGATTTGTTTACATCATCATTTGGATGCAACGTTTTCTTCTCGTCAGCAAGACTACCCTTCTTAAGTACATGTCCTCGATTGGCTACTACCTCATTGACATTCATATTAGACTGAGTACCACTACCTGTCTGCCATACTGCTAATGGGAATTGATCGTCGAGTTTTCCTTCTATTATCTCCTTACATACTCTTTCTATGAGTACTGCTTTCTTTTTTGATAATACACCTAATGCGGCATTAGTCCTTGCCGCAGCCATTTTAAGTACTCCAAACGCTTTAATCACTTCGATAGGCATACTTTGTCCACCTATCTTAAAGTTTTGAATAGATCTTTGCGTTTGCGGTCCATAATATGCATCTGAAGGTACTTTGATATATCCTATGCTGTCTTTCTCTTTTCTATATTTTACCATTAGTACAGTTATTATATTTAGTTTCAAATATAATGAAGTCATTTATAAAAAATATGATTTTGATCATCTGCCTTAGATCAATACAATATAGATCTGATAAGAATATGTAATAGGAATGTACATTACTAGGATTACTACTGAACGTGTGATTGGAATTATAAAGCTTTTCTTAACTGAGACAAAAAAGCAACGTCTACAAGCAGCAACAGCAAAAAATATGTCAAATTTTATTAATTAAGTTACCTATATATAGACAGCACGCCGTTTTCAAAGTATTATTCAAAACATACTACAAAATGTATATTCAATCATTCTCTTCCATCAAAACTCCACCATATACTTGCGTAACTTTATCCCAGTATCCAACTCCATTTTCTTTCTCAATCTATACCTTCCGATCTCTACACCTCTAGCTGAGATACCTAGTAACGGTGCAATTTCTTTTGTCGATAAATTCATTCTGAGGTAAGCGGCCATCTTGCGATCCTTTCGAGTCAACTCAGGATATTGTCCTTTGAGTCGCTTAAGGAAGTCAGAATGCACTTGATCAAAGTGCACACTAAAGCTTTCCCAATCGTCCTCCAATCGTTCATCATCGGACAATACAGAAATCACCTTCTTCAATTCTTTCTTCGCTTCCGGATCTTTAACCGTTTTTCTAACGCTTTCTATTTCTGTCCGGATTTTATTAATCGTTTCATTTTTCTGTACTAGATGTAATGTTGAAGATGCGAGTTGAGCATTTTTATGGACGATTTCAGATTCAAGCTGTTGAGATTTGAGTATTTCGATTTCTTCTTCCGATTGTTGATTTGCTAATTGTAATACTTTGGTTTCAGTTTTGTATTTTTTTTGAGGAACAATATAGATCAGTAATAATCCCCCAACAAATAGTATTGTAACGAGCAACTTAGCAACTGAAGACAAATACCACGGTGCTTTAATTTCGAATGAATAACTCTTAGATACAGATGTGGTTCCGTACATATCTGCGGTCTGTACATCAAAGCTATATGATCCATGTGATAGGTTATTATACTCCTTACTTACTTCATTCGTCCAATCTGACCATTCCTCTTCCAACCCAATTAGGCGATATCTAAATTTTGATCTCTCACTATGGTTAAAACTGTTAAACAAAAACCTTATAGCATTTTCATTGGATTGCAGAACCACATTGTCTTCCGATATCACACCATAACCAGCATGTAGAATTTGATTATCTCTAGTAGCCAATTTCACTTCGTGTATCTCTACATTAGGCGCAATGTTTCCCCCAATATTAGAACTATTATATAGTATGACTCCCTTATCAGTACAGATCAAAATTGTATTAGAATCTAATTCGTATAAATTCTCGAAACCTCCAACAAAAACATCATTAAGCTCTGGATATATTTCCCTAACAGTATCTTTAGATTCTTGAACTATATGTAGCTTTCCCACTTCGTGTTCTGCAATATAATATCCTTCATTTAATAGACGTCTCACATTGTGTTCGTCAGAATCTATCTCATGAAAGTTAGTATTTTCTTTAAATACATTGCTCACTCTATCAAAACTATATACACCGGTACTAGCCGTCACAGTAGGTATTCCATTTATATCAAAAATATAATTACCCAAGCCAGAGGGCAAACCTCCTGCTTCTCCGTATTTTTCAATAATCACATTTTCAAATTGATCATTATGAGTAAGTCTGTATACTCCACGATATGGATGGGAAACCCAAATTTCATTTTCTCTTACAGAAATTATTATTCGAGATGACTCTGTGAATCCTTCCAAAGATTTATAATAGATTGGTGTACCAAAATGCCATTTGTAAATATCAACACCAGAATAAGTTCCCACATAGAGGTATTCATCCTTTGTAGAAATGAACTTCCAAACTCCTGGCCGATCTGCTAATCTTCGAAGTGATCCATCCTCTAATAGATATGGCCCATCATTATGGCCTATAAGTACTTTATCATCAATTACATTGATGCCCCATATCTGTCCGTCTGATCCAGGCACCTTCGTAAATCCATCATGCATATAACTCATGCCTGCTTTAGATATACCCGTTCTATACAATCCAGTATTAGTGCCTATATATAAATTGTCATTAGCGCAGGCAATATCGTACGCAGAACTTTGTTTATCACCGTCAGGAGAGAACACTCTTATACGACCTGCTAGATCTAGTTTACTTATACCATTATTAGTGCCTGCCCAAAGGTTACCATATGCATCAATGCTTAGAGATCTGACATCATTATTGATGAGATTATTGGACTTATCATAGATAGAAATGACTTCTTGATACTGATCAATAATGACAATGCCACCAAACTGAGTACCAATTGCAAACTGACCGTTTGATATAGCTACAGCACAGTTCACTCTGAATCTCTTAATAATATCAAATGTAGTCTCTTTGATTCTTCGGACAATGTTATCTAATACCAAATAGGCACCATCTTGCTCAGTAAGGATAAGCATCTCTTGCTCATCGAAAGCTAATATTGAGACAATTTGAGTGCCGATTAAAGTCTCTCCCTCCAATTGAAGTGGAATCTGACTATCAACCGAAACTATACCTTCGATAAGATCTGTATAATAGAATGAACCGTTGATATCATCAATCGATATAATCGTTTCTTTTGGATCAATTACTTTAAAACCTATTGACTCTTCGTATATAAAAACTTTGTTTGTCGATCTAAAACATACCTTATTCCCAATTGCCCTACATTCCCATACATCCTCCAATGGTAAATGTATGCTTGGGATTTGCTGTCTAATCGACTGAAATCTGAGATTCCCAATAGAATCTGCCATGTAATAACCTATCTCATCCTGTCCTCCGACATATATTCTACCCGATTCTGCTAAACATATCGATCTTGCTATAGATCTGTTAGGCAAGGTCTTTAGATTCCATTTTACTCCATTGTAATCCAAAAATCCAGAATTGTTAGCCACAAGTATATTTCCATTATTCATAGAGACAATAGACCAATTAGACGTACCTGCCTTATAATCCTTTTTTGTAAACGATTCTATATTTGGAATACCTAAAACTTTAACTTGAGAAAGTAAAAATGTACTATGATGTAGTAATAAAACACAAACAATCAAGCGAATTAAAGGCACACAAAATAATGACTTGCAATTAGTTACGTTATAATTATCACTATATTCCATACATCTGTAAATATAAATTAATTAGACGATGATGTAGTAAAGATGTAGTTATTTTGACTGTTTTTCAGTTATCTATGGCGTATTATTGTCGAAATTTTTAGAGATCTATGTCGATCATTGCATCTCATACTTACTAATCGGATAATCAAATAAACCTAAAAGAATGAAAAAACATTTACTCCCTATTATGCTATTCTTAGGAATGGTATCGATAAACGCTCAGAATGTATTTGATTACGAGTCTCCTGAGACAACTATTCCTTTTCAATTCTTTGGAGGAGCCCAAGAAGGAATAGTATTAGACCCTGTAGCTAACCCTAATCCTAGTGGTATCAATACAAGTGCAACTGTATATCCGTTCACAGAATTAGCCAACGGTCCAGAATGGGCAGGTGGGTTTTCTAATCCTGATCCTTTAGAAGGAATAGATGCGACCAATGGTGGAGAAATTTGTATTGACGTACATTTCTCAGAAACAAATAGTCTTACTGTAAAGTTAGAAAATGGAACAGCAGAGGACGAATGGCAACTAACAGTGCAAAACGATGTACTAAACGAATGGACAACGTTATGTTTTGATTTAACTCAGGCAGGAGAAGCTAATAATTCTATGACTGCGGGAAAAATGTTCTCTAGATTAGTTCTTTTCCATGGATTAGGAGAAGCTGCACCTGCAGAGCAAATAATATATATTGATAATATAGTGTTCCCAGATGGTGGCGGCAGTGGCGAAACGACAACTATAATTTTAGATGCGGAAACTGCGGAAACAACTGCAGGCTTATTTCACTTTGGAAGTACACTAGCTGATTCTATTGTTGCACCAGTACCGAACCCTAATATGTCAGGTATCAACATGAGTAGTACTGTATTCGAACTTAATAAGCCAGCAAATGCACAACCATGGGCTGGAGCCTTTACAAATCCTAATCCTACGACACCAGTAGACGCGACTAGTGGTATGATTTGCCTTGATGTTCATATGGATCATATAGGTACTATCTCTGTTAAATTTGAAGAAGCAATGGGTGGTGCACCAAATTGGATTCAATCAGTATCAAATACCCTTGTAAATGAATGGGAAACCGTATGTATTGATTTCACAGCACCATCATTAGAAGATCCTTTCACACCAGCATTAGGAGATACATACTCCAAGCTAGTATTCTTCGCTGATTTTCTGGTAGATGCTGCTGACGTAGATGTAATCACTTACTTCGACAATGTAAGAGTAGTAACTAGCGGTGAAATTCCTGAATATGAAGTTACTTTTAATGTAGATATGAATGAATCTACTGAAACATTCACACAAATGTATCTAAGTGGAGCTTTTAATGAGTGGTCAGGCAATGCCAATCCAATGAATGACGTTGATGCAGATGGAGTATGGACGACTACAGTAAGTTTACCAATTGGATCACATGAATACAAATTCTCATTCGATGATTGGACAGGATCGGAAGATCTAAATAAAACAAACAGTTGTACAATTACTACAGACGGATTCACCAATAGAATAGTCTCAGTCACTTCAGATACGAACTTAGATGCAGTGTGTTATGAAAGCTGCTATGCTTGTGGAACCTCAACAAATATTACATGGAACGTAGGTGTAAATGATCCCTCTGATACTGGAGTTTGGTTAGCTGGTGGTGCTGATTTTGGAGCTCCAGGAGGAAACTTTGAAATGAGTGATGAAAACTCAGATGGAGTATATTCGATCACTATTGAAAGAGCATTGGGATGGGAAGGATTTTATACTTTCACTAATGGCAATTGCCCTGATTTCTCATGTAAGGAAAACATAGCAGGTCAGGATTGCGCAAAACCAGATAATTTTAATGATAGATTCTTAGACGCTGGAACTACAGAGGTTAACACTTGCTTTGCTGAGTGTACCAGTGATACTAACTGTGCCCCACCTGCAGAACCTACCATGACTACCTTCTCAGTAGATATGAATGAGGTAACAACAGTAAGTACTGATGGTGTTAATCTTTTTGGACAGTTCTCTAACTGGGGTAATATCCCAATGACTGACGATGATGGGGATGGTGTATGGACAGTAACTATAGAATTGGACAAAACCATCTACGAATACAAATTTAAAAACGGAGTGGATGGTGAAAATCAAGAATCTTTGATTGAAGGTAGTTCATGTACTGTGACAACACCGGACGGAATGTTCACTAATAGATTAGTAGACCTTACAGAAGCTGAAGCTTTATCATCGACAGGCGTAGTTTGTTATGAGAGCTGTGAAGCTTGTATGACGAGAACTAACGATCTAGAAGTGAATAACAATTTGATAAACCTCTACCCTACTATCGCTCAAGATCTTATGCACTTAGATGTACTAACATCATTTGTCAATGGTACCATTCAGATCATTTCTTTACAGGGTAAATTGATGAATACAATCCAAATTGGAAACAATACTACAGACAAAACTATCAATGTAGACAATTACCCTCAAGGAACATACATTTTGTCTCTTACCACTGATACATTTAGAAGTACTCAGAAATTTGTAAAAATGTAAATAATTTATTTGTAAGCCGGATGCCGCATTTGAGCGGTGCTTGGCTTACAAATTTTTAATAATTATGATTATAAAGGCTTTCTCAAATTTTATATTTGATTATCAACAGAGTATTAATATTATTAGATCGTCTAAAAGACAAAAGATACTTTTTAAAATACTCTTTAAGTCTATTTCTTTTATCTTTCTACGGTTATTCATTTATAATCGCAGTACACAACAAACCATATGAAACAAAGACTATGGCTAGTAATCCTGTATTTAATACCAATGGGATTATTTGCACAAACTGGCACAATTTCGGGAACGATTACAGATGCTAGCACAAACGAAGGTTTAGCTTTTGCTAATATTTTTAATAAATCAACAACAATTGGTACTGTTACCGATTTGGACGGAAATTATGAAATATTAGCTTCCGTTGGGGACATATTAGAAATGAGCTATGTAGGCTACATATCTGCGAAGTCAACTGTAACTGGAATTGAAAAAATGAATTTTGCACTTAATTCTTCATCAGCTCTACTTAACGAAGTAGTAGTAATCGGATATGGGTCATCAACAAAAAAAGAGATAACAGGAGCGGTATCTATTGTGAAAGCTGAAGAGGTCGCTAAACTTAACCCTAATAGATTAGAGCAAGCACTTCAAGGACAATCGGCCGGTGTTCAGATCAGTTCGCAATCTGGATCTCCAGGTGGCGGTTACAACATACGTATTCGTGGTATCTCCACAAATGGTGACAACAATCCACTTATACTCGTAGACGGTGTAAGATATGCTGACCTTAGCGCACTTGATCCTTATAGTATAGAAAGTATAAACATCCTTAAGGATGCTTCAGCTAGTATATATGGTGTACAAGCCGCCAATGGTGTAGTATTAATCACCACTAAAAAAGGTACTAAAAGTGATAAGCCAGTCATCGACTTCCATGCATATGTTGGTACCCAGAGTTCTGCTCGACGTATTCCAGTACTTAATGCAACGGAGTATGCAATTCTCTCTAATGAAGCCCATGCTAATGGTGGACAAACGCCTCCATTTAATGTTATTTCTGATTTAGGAGAAGGTACTGATTGGCAAGATGAAGTTTTCCAAAATGCACCTATCAGAAACTACTTCCTAAATGTACGTGGTGGTGGTGATAAAGCAAGATATGCTATTGGTGGATCATACTTTGATCAACAAGGTATTGTAGGTGGCGAAAAAGCAGGATTTAAAAGATATACTGGAAATGTAAATCTTGATGTGGATCTTTCGGAGAAACTCAAATTCAATTCTGTTGTAACATAT